>Ga0187892_10000046_pt1 | contig 251684 bp, 187 predicted proteins | sample MA1701073metaG_FD_139345 | JGI IMG/M metagenome (GOLD analysis project Ga0187892, IMG submission 139345) | Bio-ooze microbial communities from a basaltic lava cave in the Kipuka Kanohina Cave System on the Island of Hawaii, USA - MA170107-3 metaG ... | reverse complement strand
TGAGCGTGCGCTCGGTTCTTCCCTGAAAGGGCGCACGCTCAGCGGAGGTCGGCGCGCGAGAAGCCGGAACGATCGCGCGCCGACCGTGCCCCGCGGGCCGAGGTTTCAAACTGAACCATGACCCGCGCCATCCCCGGCTTGACGCCCGCCGGTTTCCCCGGTATTCAAGAGGCCATGGGGTGCATCCGGCCAACCCTGGCTCTCGTGAGTGCGCTGGTCTTCGCCGCGGGCGCGCGAGCCGGCGACACGTTCGTCGAGGGCTTCACCGGCGGCAGCAACACGGGGGGCTGGACCTTCGGCTCGCCGGGCGGCTCCATCCCGGGCAGCGGGGGCAACCCCGGCGCCTACCTCGCGTCCGGCTTGCTCGACACCTTCGCCCCGATGCCCCGCACGTCGTTGACCGGCTCCGTCTTCACCGGCGACTTTCGCGAGAAGAAGGTCACGGGGTTGGGCGTCGATCTGATCACGTTCTCTGCCCTATCGACGGGTGGGCGCCCGCTCACGCTCATGCTGATGCACGACAACGGCACGCCGGGCAATCCGGGCGACGACACCGCGGCCTACTTCCTCGGCCCGAACATCCCCCACGTGGGACTGGGTTGGCTGTCCTACGACTACCCGGTTCCCGCCTCCGAGACCCTGCTGCCGCCCGGCTGGCAGCTGCTGAACATGGGCGACGTCGGCAGTCCGGCGAACCATAGCTGGGATCAGGTGATTCAGGCCGTCACCCGGGTCCAGTTCTTTTACGGCGACCCCACCTTCGTGTTCATCTTCCAGCAGTGGTTCCTGGGGCTGGACAACGCCAGGATCACCACGCTCGCCTGCGCGGCCACTGCCGGCGCCGTGCCCGACGGCCACGACGTGCCGGGGGCGATGCTGACCATCCAGAAAGCGCCGGGCGGCAACATCCGCCTGCGCTGGGCCCCGTCGTGCAACGCCTGCGATTCCGACTACGGCGTCTACGAGGGCGCGATCGGGACCTGGTATTCGCACGCGCTGAAGTTCTGCACGACCGGCGGTCTCGAAGTCAAGACCCTCGCTCCCGCGGCTGGCGACGCCTACTATCTCGTCGTGCCGCACAACGGCGCCAACGAAGGCTCCTACGGCCGGGACTCGGATGAAAACGAGCGCCCGCCCGGAACCGCGACCTGCCACCTCCAAGCCTTCCAGCCCTGCGAATAGCCCGCCCGTCGCTCGGGTCGCTTGCTCGACGCTCGTGAGTGACGTCGGTCGCGCATCTTGGTGTAACGTAGCCGCTTCGTCGGCGCCACGAGTGGCCCAGGGGAGGGGAGGCATGGCCGGATCCGAGGGTGGTGGCAGGAAGTGGCTCAGCTGCGGCTGTTGCGGCTGCCTGGCGATCGTGGTCCTGATCCTGCTGATCGTGGGCGGGCTCCTGGGCCTGGCGCGCATGCAGGTCAAGGGCCAAGCAGTCGCCGAGCAAACGCTCGAGCCGCCCGAGGTCGTGCAGCCGGGCGAGCCGACGTCCGCCAAACCCGGGCGCGTCGCGCTGCGCCTCAAGAGCGCCGAGTTCTACGTCAAGCCCGCCGCTCCGGGCGAGTCGCTGCACCTCGAGGCCCGCTACGACAAGAGCAATTACGAGCTGACCGAGCGCTTCGAAGATGGTGCCGAGCGCTGGACCTACGAGATCGATTTCGCGGGCAAGCGCTCCTGGCTGCTGCAGATTCTCGGGAACTTGCTGGGCGGTGAGCAGTCGCGCGTCGAGGTCTTCCTGCCCCTGGACGTCCCGCTCGAGCTCGAACTCGAGCTGGCCCAGGGCGGCTGCGAGATGGAGCTCGGCGGACTCTGGATCACCTCGGCCGACATCGCGTTCAGCCAGGGCGGTTTCGCGATGGGCATCGACGAGCCCCTGCGCGCGCCGATGGATAGCTTGTCGATCCGGGGCTCGATGGGTGGCTTCGCAGCCTCGCGGCTGGGCCACGCCAGTCCCCGGCGGCTCGAGGTGGACTACCGCATGGGCGGCATGGACCTCGACTTGCGTGGGGAGTGGAGAGTGGACTCCGAAATCACGCTACGGATGAGCCAAGGTGGCGGCAACGTCCGGCTGCCCAAGAACGTCCGCATCGTGGGGCTCGACGAGGGGCGCGTGGGTCCGCCCGCCGTCGTCGAGGAGGTGCCGCGTCCCACGTTGACATTCACGGTCTCCAGCACGCAGGGCGAGCTGGAGTTCGAGTAGCCCCGGACCGTGCACGAAGAAGCCGCAGCCTCGCCACGATGAGCGCCGTCTGGATCATCGCGGGCGTGCTGGCCGCCGCTCTCTCGTGGTGCGCGGTCACGTTCAACGCGTTCGTGCGCCTGCGCAACCGCCAGCGCGAGGCGTTCAGCGGAGTCGACGTGCAGCTACGCCGGCGCCACGACCTCGTCCCCAATCTCGTCAAGGTCGTGCAGGGCTACGCCGGGCACGAGCGCAAGACCCTCGAAGACGTGACCCGAGCCCGCGGGGCGGCGGCGGGGGCGGCGGGCGCGGGCTCCCGCGCGCGTGAGGAGAACGGGCTGAGCCGCTCGCTCGACAGGCTGCTCGCGGTGGTCGAGGCCTATCCGGACCTCGAGGCCGACCAGAGCTTCCGCAAGCTGCACCACGACCTCGTCGAGATCGAAGAGAACATCCAGTACGCGCGTCGCTACTACAACGGCGCGGTGCGGGACTTCAACAACCGCGTCCAGCAGTTCCCCGCCAACCTGCTCGCTCCGTTGTTCGGCATGCGGCAGGCCGAGTTCTTCGAGATCGAATCGCCCTCCGAGCGCGAGCCCCCGGCAGTGGCGCTGGAACGGACGTGAGAGGCGGGCCAGGCGCGGCGCGCGGGTCGATCGCCGCGTTGCTCCTGCTGTGCGCGGCCGTTCCGGTCCAGGCGCGCTCGATCGAGATCGACGATTTCAGCGCCGTGATCGAGGTCCGCGCCGACGGCGTGATTCGCGTGGAGGAGCGCATCGAGGTCGATTTTCGCGGCGCGTGGAATGGCATCGTGCGCGACGTGCCCTACGGTTACACCCATCCGTCGGGGGTCCGGGGCCAGATCCGTCTCGCGGTCACGGGTGTCGAGGACGCCGAGGGCCAGGCGCTCGAGCACTGGCAGGGGCGGAGCCGCGGGAATCTCGAGCTGAAGATCCGCGTCCCCGGGGCGCGGGACGCGCGGCGGACGATCGTGATCCGCTACGACGCCGAAAACGTGATCCGCCGGGTCGAGAGCCCGGACGTCGGCTACGGCCTGCACGACGAGCTGTACTGGAACGTCACCGGCCACGGCTGGCAAGTGCCGATCCGTCGCGCCGCCGTCGAGCTGCGCCTGCCGCAGGGCGTTTCGGCCGAGGAGGTCCGTTTCGCCGCCTACACGGGCCAGTTCGGATCGCGCGAGGCCGACTGCCAGCCGCTCCGTTCTACGGACTCCGTGCTGGCCTGCGTCACGACGCGCCCGCTCGCCCCGCACGCCGGTCTGACCGTGGCCGTCGGTTTCCCGTCCGGCAGGATCCGGTACCCCTCGCTCGCCCGGCGCTTGGGCTGGCTTCTCGCCGCGAATTGGCCGGTCAGCCTGCCCGTGGGCTGCGTGCTCCTGGCCTGGCTGCTGTGGTGGAAGCGCGGGCGTGACCCGGTCTCGGACCGCACGATCGTGCCCGAGTGGGAGCCCCCCTTGGGTCTGCGCCCGTCCGAGATCGGCGTGCTCATCGACGACAGCATGGACCAGCGCGATCTGACCGCGAGCATCTTCGATCTGGCGGTGCGGGGCGTGCTGACCATCCGTGAGTCGGGGGACCAGACGCCCCAGAACCGCGACTTCGTGCTGTCCCTGAACGAGCAGGCGCTGGACGGCGCGAAGCTCGAGACCTTCGAAGAGGCCCTGATCGACGGGCTGTTCGGCGGCAAGAGCGAGGTGGCGCTGGATTCCCTGAGCCGCAAGTTCTTCGAGAAGGTCGGCCGCGTCAACGACAAGGTGCTCGACGATCTCGTGGTCAAGGGGCTGTTCCGGGCGCGGCCCGACAAGGTCCGCGCGCGCTCCCTGCTGCTGGCGCTGGGCGTCCTGGCCGGCATGGTCGGGGCGGGCGCTGCGCTTTCCGCCCCCTCGTCCTACTGGATCGCCGCAGGGCTCGCGTTGCCCGCGCTCGTGGTGTTCGCCTGGAACATGCCGCGCAAGACCAAGGCCGGGATCGACGCGCTGGCGCGGGTGAAAGGCATGGAGCAATACCTCCTCGTCGCCGAGAAGGAACGGCTGGAGCGCCTGCCGCTGCAGCAGATCGAAAGGCTGCTGCCCTACGCCATCGCCCTCGATCTGCACGACCGCTGGACCACGCTGTTCGCGGGCCTGTTCGAGCGGCCGCCGGACTGGTACCGGGCGCGCGGCGACGGCTGGGTCCCGCACTCGATGGGTGGCATCATCGGCGACATGGGGCGCAGCGTGAAGAACAACCTGTATTCGGTGCCGCGGACCGAGTCGAGCGCACGCCGCGGCTGGGGTGGAGGGTATTCGGGCGGCAGCGGCTTTTCCGGCGGGGGACGCGCCGGGGGTGGATTCGGCGGCGGGGGCGGGCGCGGCTGGTAGGCTCGACCGGAGGGCGCGCTCAGTGGCCCGCGGCGCCGGCGAAGAAGGGATGCGGCAGGTACGGCGGCTTCGAGGGCTTGTCGTCCGCGGGCACCAATTCGAGCTCCGAGAGCAGCAGGGACGGGTGGACGATGCTGGAGCTCAGTGTCGCGCTGCCGCGCCAGGGACCGGGCTTGGCGATGTTGTAGACGTAGCGCTCGTCGGAGGCCGCGACGATGTCGCGCAGCGCGCGCAGCGTGATCGCGTTGAAGCGGGCGTCGCGAACCAGGGTCTCCTCTCCGGTGTCGACGTCCACCTCGTAGACCAGGACCGGGGCGGAGAGCAGCTCCTCCTGTTCCCGCTCGCGCTCCAGGGCGACGCGTCGGATCAGGATGGCGCGCTTCAGGCCGAACGCCCGCGCCTCCTCGCGCAGCCGAGCCTTCATTTCGTCGAGCGACAGACTCTGCGACGGCTCGACGAACAGGTTGCCGATGACCGCCGCCGCGGGGGCCGAAAACCCCCCGCGACCGTGCCCGTTCGATCCCGCGCGCTGCTTGGCGGGCGAACGGCTCATCAGGAGATCGCGTAGGATGCCGCGCTCGACCAGGTGCACGCGCCGCGCCGGGATTCCCTGCTCGTCGACGCGGTAGTGGCCGGTCAACGGCCGGCCGCCGAACTCGGCGACGGTCGGGTCGTCGATCACGTCGAACAGCGGCGAAATGACCCTGAGCCCCAGCCGAGTCGTCAGAGCCCCGCGCTTGTAGGACTGCTCGGACCACCGTTGCTCGGCCCATATTTCGCGCGGGTTGGCCAGCCCGTTCGCCAGCAGCTGGCTGAGCAACTCACCGGCGGCCTGCCCTTCGAGCAGCAGCGGGCCGAGGTAGGTCTCGATCCGCTTCGCGCCAGCCAGGGCCGTGACCTCCGTCGCCAGTCGCTCGGCCTCCGCGCGCAGCTCGGCGATGTCCGGCACATGCGCCGGAGACTGCCACAGCAACTGCCGTTCGTCGGATTGGGTTCTTCCGTCCTCCGCCTGCGCCGAGGCTCGCAGGGTCAGTTCGAACCAGTGGGCGGGCTTGACGTAGCTGCGCCCCTCGCTGTCCACGAAGTACAGGTGCTGCTCGCGCCAGTTGAGTCCGACGCCCGAGGTCCGCACCGCGGGAAAGCGACGGAACACGCCGGAGATGTCGCGCACGCTGCGCTCCCAGAACGCGGCGTCGACGGAGCCGGCCGGGAGCGTCTCCATCGAGGATTGCACGGGATCCTCGGAGAGGTCGGGCGGGGCATCCCGGATGTTGTTGGAGTCGCGGTAGACCGTCTTGCGGGCCAGCCGCTCCACGGCGGCCTTGTAGGCCTGGTCGGTCAGTTCCCAGATCTCGTTGCGCAGGGCGTCGTAGTCGTCCTCGAACGGCAGCGGCGTGGTGGACGGACGCATCCCGCCGCCCTGGACGTCGACGAAAAGGCTGTCGTCGAACTGGCGGCTGCCCGCGCGCAGCTCCACTTGGAGCTGGCGCATGGCGCCCCGGCGCGGCTCCTCGAGTCCGCCGAATTCTCCCTCGAGACTCAGCCGCTGGGTCTCGAGCACCGTGTAGGCCACGAAGTACGGAGCGGGCAGGTCGCCCAACTGCAGGCGCGAGACGGTGCGCCGCATTTCGTCCCGCAGCGCGCGCAGCAGCGTCTCCGAGGGGCCGCTCCGGCCGCTGTCGTGCGGCTGCGCCAGGGCGCCGCCGCCGGCGACGAGCAGGAGCAGCCAGAGCGGTCGGATCGTCATGGCTCGCCGCCGTGCCGCTCGTGGTGCGGGACGGAGAGGATGGGCGGCATGTCCGAGGACTTCGCGCGCTTCTCGATCTCGATCTCGGTCACGAGAATGCTGGGCGCGACCGCGGAGACCGGGACCCAGCCCGACTCGGCGCCGCAGGTTCCGTTGAACACGCCGTAATCGTCGGCCGCCGCGGCGATCTTGCCGAAGGAGGTCAGCGGGGTGCCGACGATGTCCACGCCGCGCACGACCTCGTCGGGTCGGCCGTCGGGATAGACGCGGTACACGAGGTGCGGAATGACCTTGAACGACTGGGTGCCGCCGCGCCCCGTGCTGGTGAAGCCGCCGCTGATGTCGTCGAAAATCAGGCCGTAGGGCTTGCCCTGGCGCCCGATCTCCTCGATCAACATCTCGCGCAAGCGGTCGAAGGCGACGGTGCGCGACGCCTCGACGATCGTGTTGCCCATGCGGGCCACGGTGAAGCGGCCCGCGCTGCGCCGCCCGTGGCCGTTCGAGCGGTCGAACCCGGCGATGGGCGAGCGGGACATCAGGAAGCCCCTGAGCACTCCGTTCTCGACCAGAGTGACCCGGCGGGCCGGGAGACCCTCGTCATCGAAGCGGTAGAAGCCGCGGAGGAACTGGCCGCCGCTGCTGCGGAGGGTGGGGTCGTCATGAACGCTGATGAAGTCCGCGACAATCGGCTGGCCGATCATCTTGGTGAAGGTCTGCCCTTCGCGCTCGAGCTTCTGGCGGTGGCCTTCCAGGCGATGGCCCAGGATCTCGTGGAAGAACACGCCGGTGGCCCGGTTGCGGAAGATCGCCGGACCGCTGTACGGGTCGACGAGCGGCGCGGCGAGCAAGGCCGCCAGCTCGCCCGCGGCCGTCTCGAGATCGGCCAGCACGGCCTCGAGCGCCGGGAGGTCCTCGGGACGCTCCGCGTCGTAGTAGCGGCTGCGGTACAGACCCATCCCGTCCGCGGTCTGGCTCTCGAGTTCCAACGTCAGCCGGATGAACAGGTTGCCGGTGACGACCCGCGTGCCCTCCGTGGTGACGATGTAACGGTTCTCGCAATCCGCGGTCAAGCCGACCCGGGAGTCGTAGACGAAGGGGTAAGGCCTCACCGCGGCCGAGATGCGCTTGATCCGCTCGCGCCAGGCGGCCTGGTCGAGCCGCGGCAACGCCACGGTCTCGTAGAACTCGGAGGGCTCCTCGGTCGAGAAGTCGGCCGACGCGTCTTCCTCGGTCGCTGTCACCGCCTTGTTGGCCTCGACGTTCGCGTAGCGATCGACGGCCGCCTGGAAGGCACCGTCCGTGACGTCCCAGATGTCGGCACGCAGAGCGGCCTCGTCGTCGTCGATCGTGACGTCGGTGGAGTTCTGCGTCGGAAACTCGAAGCGGCCGCCGCGCCCCTTGATCTGGTGCGTGTTGTCGAGTTGTCGCGTTCCGACACGGACGTCGACGTCGAGCGTGCGGTCCCGACGAAACCCCTCGAACGAGATCGCGCCCAGCTCGGCGTTGATCGCGTACGAGGTCTGGTCGCGCGCCTCGTACCCCAGGTAGTACAAGGGGGGCCCCTCGACCTTGCGCAGTCCCTCCCACGAACGCTCGAGTTCGGTCTCGAGCGCCCGCAACAGCACGTCGGTGCGGGCTCCGGCGGCGGAGACCCGCCCCGCGGGCAGCAGCGTCGCAGAGAGGGCGAGCAGGATGACGGCGTGTCGTGAGTGCATCGGCCGACCGACCCATGAGCCTAGCATGGTGGTGCGGAGATTGTGAAAGAAGGAGCAGCGGCCGGCGTCCGGTCCTGTCCGCCGGCGGACAGGGCCGCCTCGGACCCCTGTGAAAGTCCAGGTTTCTCGGTATGGAGCCGAGGTTCGCAACCTGCTTTCCGCGTGGCCATGGACCGACCTTTCTGGCCCGCTCGAATTCCGGCGCCGTTTCGAGCCGCGCTCTTGCCCGTGAGCCGGGCGCCGTCCCCGCGGCCAGGGCTCGGCTCGATCGGCGCCAATGACCCAAGGTCCCAGTCCCACCGCGCCCCGCCCCGGCCCGCGCCGTCGGCCTCCCGCGAACCTCGCTCCCCCACCCCCCGCCAGGGTTGCCTCCCGCCCGCCCAAAAAGCAACACTCTCCGCACCACCATGGAACCGTTCGGGAACCCGGGCCGTAGTGGTTGCGTAGAGTCAGGTGCCAGGGGCGAGAAGGGCGTCGCCGGAAGGAGAAGGCGTGGAGGAGGGCCGGGGGCGGATCATGCGACTCTCGATCGGCGTGGCTTTGCTGCTCATCGGCGCCGCGGTGGGGGGCGTCTACATCTTCAGGGCCGCCACTGCGCAGGAGCAGCCCGCCGCTTCCGAGCCGCAGGCAGCCGGCGACTCCGCCGCAACCGACGCCGGCGCAACGAGTTCCAAGGTTGCGGCGGCCGGAGACGACGAGGCGGGCGAGGACGGGACCCCGATTCCGGTGGGCGTGGCGGAGCCCGTCGTCGGATCGATCTCGACCTACATCTCGGCCACCGCCAACCTGGTGCCGGACGCAGAGGTTCGGGTGTTGGCCGAGGCCGAGGGGCGGCTCACGCGCTTGCTCGTCGAGGAGGGCGACACGGTCGGGGCCGGGACGCTGTTGGCCGAGTTGGACCCGGCCGAGGCCGAGATGGCCCTGAACAAGGCCCGGCTGACCGAAGACAACACGCGCATGGCCTTCGAACGCGCCAGCCGCATGTACGCCGAAAATCTGATCGCCCAGGAGGAGTTCGACAAGATCACGATGGACCACCGCATCGCCCAGCAAGTGCTGGCGGAGGCCCGGTGGCGCCAGGAGCGGACCCGGATCCACGCGCCGATCGACGGGCGCATCACCCGGCGGGACTGCACGCCGGGCCAGCACATCCGGCCTGCCGACGCGTTGTTCACCGTCACCGACTTCAGCCCGCTGATCGCCCGCATCTACCTACCGGAGAAGGACGTACTGGGCCTGGTGGAAGGGCAGGATGTCCGCATCAGTCTCAAGGCCGACGAAACGGCCCGCTTCCGCGGCCGCATCCGCCAGATCAGCCCGGTCGTGGACACGGCGACCGGCACGGTCAAGCTGACGATCGCCGCTCTCGACCCGCCGACCGGCGTGCGCCCGGGTGGCTTCGTGGCCGTAGACATCACCCGCGTGACCCACGACAACGCGCTGCTGCTGCCGAAGCAAGCGGTGATCCGGGAGCTGCAGAAGGCCCACGTGTTTCTCGCGGCCGAGGGGCTGGCCCACAAGCGCGAAGTGACACTGGGGCTCGAGGAGGGCGAGAACGTCGAGATCGTGAGCGGCATCGCGCGCGGCGAGCAGGTCGTCGTGGCCGGCCAGGGCAGCCTCGAAGAAGGCTCGAAGATCAAGGTCCTGGCTCCGGAGGCCGAGGCGCAGGCCTCCACCGAGAAGACAACCGAACGGCCGGACCGGAGCTGACCCGATGGACATCGTCGGCTTCTCGTTGAGGCGCCGCGTCACCATATCGATGTGCGCGGTCGCGCTGATTCTCTTCGGCGGCGTGGCGTTCACGCGCCTGCCGGTCAACCTGCTGCCGGCCCTGTCGTATCCGAGCCTGACGGTCGAGACCCGCCTGCCCGGGGCGGCGCCTGTCGAAGTGGAGGCGCTGGCCAGCCGGCCGGTCGAGGAGGTCGTCGGCGTCGTTTCGGGCGTCCGGCGCATCACCTCGGTTTCGCGCCCCGGCCTGTCCCAGGTGACCCTCGAGTTCGGCTGGGGCCGCAAGATGGACTTCGCTTCCATCGACGTGCGAGAGAAGCTCGATCTCGTCGTGCTGCCCCGCGAGGCCGAGAAGCCCGTGCTGTTGCGCTTCGACCCCGCCAACGACCCCATCGTGCGCCTGTTCTTGACCGGTGGCCGGGACCTTTACGAGCTGCGCTACATGGCCGAGGAGGTGCTGAAGAAGGACCTGGAATCCACCGAGGGCGTGGCCGCGATCAAGGTCAACGGCGGCTACGAGGAGGAGATTCAGATCCGCGTCGACCAGGGGAAGCTCGCGCTGCTCGGACTCGGGATCGCGGAGGTCAACGAGCGGCTGGCGCGCGAGAACGTCAACCAGGCGGGAGGAAGCCTGTACGAAGAAGAGGCGCGCTACCTGGTCCGCGCCCGCAACGAGTTCGAGACGCTCGACCACATCCGCGAAACCATCCTGGTGTCGCTGGAGGGGCGCAACGTGGTCCTGGGCGACGTGGCCGAGGTTCGTCGCGGACACCGGCAGCGCGACGTCGTCACCCGCTTCGGCGGCGACGAAGCCGTCGAGCTGGCGATCTACAAGGAGGGGGATGCCAACAGCGTGGCCGTCTCTCAGGCGCTCCATACCCGCCTGGAGAACGTCCGCTCCGAGCTACCGCAGGGCATCTCCGTCGTCACCGGCGTGGATCAGTCGCGCTTCATCCGGGCTTCGATTCGGGAGGTGCTGAGCAACGCCTTGCTCGGCGGAGCGCTGGCGATCATCGTCCTCCTGTTGTTCCTCAAGGACCTGCGCAGCACCCTGATCATCGGAGTTTCCATCCCGATCTCGATCATCGCGACCTTCTTCCTCATGTACCAGACCGGCACCACGCTGAACATCATGTCCATGGGCGGCCTGGCGTTGGGCGTGGGGATGCTGGTGGACAACGCCATCGTAGTGCTCGAGGCGATCTTCAAGCGCCGCGAAGCCGGGGCCTCTCCGCTCGACGCCGCGCGGCTGGGCGCCTCCGAGGTCGGGCGGGCCGTGATTGCCTCGACCCTGACGACCGTCGCCGTGTTCCTGCCTGTAGTGTTCCTCGAGGGCATCGCGGCCCAGCTCTTCCGCGACATGGCGCTGACCGTTTCCTTCTCGCTCGTGGCTTCGCTCGCCGTTTCCTTGACGTTGATCCCGATGCTCGCGGCGCTGACCGGCTTTGCCTCCGGCGAGGCCAGGCCGGCCGTGGCCAGCGGCGGCGGTCGCCTGCGGCGCTCGTTGCGCGCAGTCTTGACGAGGGGTCCAGCGCAGGCCTTGCGCGGGCTGCGCTTCGTCCTGCGCTGGGCCGTGCGCGGCGTGGTGCTGGCGCTCGGCCCGCTTTCCTGGATCTTCGATCGAGGCCTCGGCGCATTGCTCGGCGCCTACCCGGGGGCGCTGAGCCGGGCCTTGCGCTCGCGGGGGGCCGTCGTGGGGCTGACCGTCGCGGCGTTCGGCGGATCACTGCTCTTGGTCCCGTCCCTCGGGCTAGACCTGATCCCCTCGTTCACCCAGGGCGAGTTCGGGTTCCTGGTCGAATTGCCGGAAGGCACGCCGATCGAGACCTCCGATCGCTTCCTCGCCGACATCCAGAGCGTGTTGCGCGACGACCGGCGCGTCGAGACGTTCACCAGCCTGGCCGGCGGCGCGGGCCTGTCGCTGTCGCGCACGGGGACCGAGGGCGAGAACGTCGGCCGCATCGACGTGCGGCTGGCCTCCGGGACGACCCGGCAGGACGAGCAGGCCCTCATCGCCCGGCTGCGCTCACGGTTGGATGCCGCGGGCCTGGCGCGCTTCAAGTTCGAAAGGCCGTCCTACTTCAGCTTCAGGACCCCGATCGAGGTCGAGGTCTACAGCGACGACTTGACCGCGCTGAACCGCGCGGCAACGCGGGTGCGCGAGGGATTGGCGGGGATCCGCGGCCTGGTCGACGTCAAGTCCTCGAGCGAACTGGGCAATCCCGAGCTGCTCGTCCAATTCAACGCCGAGCAACTGATCCGTCTGGGCCTGGACGTGGGCGGAGTGGCGGGCACGATTCGCAACAAGATCCAGGGAGAGGTGGCCACGCGGTTCACCCAGGGCGACCGCGACATCGAGGTCTTGGTCCGCTCGGTCGAGGTCGGCCGAACCTCGATCGACGACCTGAAGAGCATGATCGTCGGCCAGCGCGACGGTGTGCCGATCTTCCTCAGCTCGGTGGCCGACGTCCAGGTGGCCGAAGGCCCGATCGAGGTCCGGCGCATCGGCCAGAAGCGGGCGGCGGTCGTGTCGGGCAACCTCGACGGCCGCGACATGGGCGCGGTGGCCGCGGACGTCCGCGGACGCCTGCAAGCGCTGGCGCTCACGGACGGAGTCTCGGCGTTCCTCAGCGGCCAGGAAGCGGAGATGTCCCGCTCCTTCCGCTCGTTGATGCTGGCCATGGGACTCGCGGCGTTCCTGGTCTACCTGGTCATGGCGTCACAGTTCGAGTCGTTCCTGCACCCGTTCGTGATCATCCTCACGCTGCCGCTCGGCGCGGTCGGCGTGATCCTGGCGCTCCTGGGAACCGGACGCTCGGTCGACATCGTGGCGATGATCGGCATGGTCATGCTGGCCGGGATCGTGGTCAACAATGCCATCGTGCTCGTGGACTCGATCAACCAGCGGCGCCGGCAGGGGCTGGCCAAGCAGCAGGCGATCGTGGAGGCCGGGCTGGGACGGCTGCGACCGATCCTGATGACCTCGGGCACCACCGTGCTCGGGCTGCTGCCGATGGCAGTCGGCCTGGGCCAGGGCGCGGAGCTGCGCAGCCCGCTGGCCATCACGGTCATCGGCGGATTGAGCATGGCGACGGCACTGACGCTGATCGTGATCCCGGTCCTGTACTCGCTGTTGGATCGCAACGAGTTCGCGGCGGATCTAGCGCCCGCTGGCGCCGCCGGGACCGGACTGCGCGTGATCGACCCGGAGCCGGAGGCCGTCCGATGATCGGCCTGCCGGATCTTGCCGTGCGGCGACCGATCACGACCGTGATGATCCTGCTCAGCATCGTGGTCCTCGGCGGCATCGCCGTGGGCCGGTTGCCCCTGGCCTACCTACCCGAGCTGGACGTCCCCTACATCCACGTCGAGATCCCGTACCCCGATTCGAACCCGACCCAGATCGAGAGGGAGATCGCCAAGCCCGTCGAGGAAGTGCTGGCGACGCTCTCCGGAGTGAAAAAGCTGAGCTCGCAGTCGACCGCCGACGGCTCGGGCGTCGATCTGGAGTTCTCCTGGGGTCAGGACCTCGACGTCGTCCGTATGCTGGTCAGCGAGAAGATGGAGCAGATCCGACCCACGCTGCCGCCGGAGATCGGCGAGATCCTGATCTACTCCTTCAGCACCACGGACATCCCCGTCGTCGAGGGGCGCATCAGCGCGCAGGGCGTGAACCTGGCGGAGAACTACGAGCTGCTCGAGGCCCGCGTGCTCAACCCCATCCGCCGCGTGCCGGGCGTGGCTCGGGTGGACATGGACGGGATCGCCCCGCGCGACATCGGCATCGACCTGGTCCTGAGCAAGATCCGCGAGCACGATCTCGATGTCGAGGCCCTGATCGGGCGACTACAGGGCGCGTCAGCCGACATGATCCTGGGGCGGGTCGACGCGGGTGGCCTGCGCTTCACGGTCCGCGCGCTGGGCACGCTCGATTCCGTCGAGGCCATCGCGGCGTTCCCCGTGGACGATCGCGGCCTGAAGTTGTCCGACGTCGCCGAGATCACCTACGACGAGCCGCCCGTGGCCTACGGGCGGCACCTCGACCGGCAGTACGCCGTGGCCCTGACCGTGTACAAGGAGTCCACGGCCAACACGGTCGATGTGGTCCAGACCGTCACCCGGCTGATCGAAGAGGACATCAACCGCGATCCGCTGCTTGCCGGCGTGCAGCTCTTCGTGTGGGAGGATCAGGCCGAGCAGATCAGCGCGGGCATCGACGGACTGAAGAACGCGGGCGCCCTGGGGGCCGCCTTTGCGGTGCTGATCCTCTACTTCTTTCTACGCCGGTTGGACTCGACCCTGATCGTCTCGCTCTCGATCCCGTTCTCGATCATCGCCGCCTGCGGCGTCATGTACTTCCTGGGCAAGACGCTGAACCTGCTGTCGATGATGGGACTGATGCTCGGGGTCGGCATGCTCGTGGACAATGCGATCGTCGTGCTGGAGTCGATCGACCGCAAACGCGGCGAGGAGCCCGACCCCCGCAGGGCCGCACTGGAGGGCACGCGCCTGGTGACCATGGCCGTCGTCGCCTCCACCGCAACGTCGTTGATCGTGTTCCTGCCGCTGATCGTGGGAGCCAGTACGGACCTGACCACCTGGCTGGGCGAGGTCGGAATCACGATCTCGCTGGCGCTGGCTTGCTCGCTGTTTTCCTCCCTGACCCTGATCCCGCTGATGTCGGCGCACATCCTGCGCTCGCGTCGCGCGCAGCCCGCCAAGGCCCTGGAATGGCTGGAGCAGCGGTACGCGCGGATCCTGGCCTGGACGCTCTGTCGCCGCTGGGCTACCGCCGGCCTGCTCGCGCTGGCGCTCGTGGTCGGGTTCCTGCCGTTCGCGACCGGCTGGGTCAAGGCCGACATCTTCTCGGCCCACGTGAACAAGCGCATCTTCCTGAACTACGAGTTCCACGATTTTCACTACAAGTCCGACGCCGAGAAGGTCGTCAACCGCGTCGAAGACTACCTCGACGCCCATCGCCAGGAGTTCCTGATCGAGTCGGTGTACAGCTTCTATACCGAGAACCGAGCGGGCACGGCGCTGATCCTGGCCCGTCAGGACCTGGGCGACGACCAGATCAAGGAACTGCGGTCCAAGGTCCGCGAAGGCTTGCCCGAGATTCCAGGCGTGCGACTGTTCTTCTTCGAGGACGCCGATTCCGGCGGAGACAGCACGGCCTTCGACGTGAAGTTCTTCGGACAGGACAGCGCCGTCCTGCGCGGCCTGGCCGAGGAAGCGGTGCGGCGCCTCGAGACCGTCGAGGGAGTCAAGGACATCAGCCCCTCGTACCAGACGTCCCGCAGCGAGATCCAGGTCAAGATCGATCGCGAAAAAGCGGCGCGCGTCGGCCTTACCGCCCAGGACCTCTCCGGCGTGTTCCGCTTCACCCTGGGCGGAATGCGGCTCCAGCGCTTCAACGCGGGGGAGCGCGAAGTCGAGACCTGGCTGTCGCTCCGCATCGAGGACCGCGAGAACGTCGAGGACCTGCGGAACATCCCCATCGGCGCGAGCGACGGGCGCTCGGTGCTGCTCGGCGACATCGCCGACTTCGAGGTCGTCCGCCGCGAGCAGTCGATCGAGCGCGAGAACCGCAAGGTGCGCAGCTCGGTCGGCGCGATCTATGAGGGCCAGAAGTGGGACCGCACCCGCAAGGAGATCGAGGGCTTGATGGACTCGCTGTCGATGCCGGCCGGGTACGCCTGGGCCTGGAACGACCGCATCCTGGAGCAGGACGATCAGAACTCCCAGATGGGAACCAACTTCGTGCTGGCTCTGATCCTGGTCTACCTGGTGATGGCCTCGCTGTTCGAATCGCTGGCGCAGCCGTTCGCCATCCTGATCTCGATCATGTTCTGCTTGCCCGGGGCAGCCTGGTTCCTGGCCGTCACGGACACGCCCTTCAATCTCATGTCCCAGATCGGGCTCTTGATCCTGATGGGCGTCGTCGTCAACAACGGCATCGTGCTGTTGGCCCGGGTCAACCAGCACCGCGCCGCGGGCCTGTCGCGGGAGCAGGCGTTCATCGAATCGGGCCGCGATCGCCTGCGTCCGATCCTGATGACCGCCTGCACGACGATCATCGGCCTGCTGCCGCTGGCCCTCGGCGCCTCGACCGTGGGCGGCCTGTTCTACTACCCGCTGGCCCGCACGCTGGTCGGCGGGATGATCTCCTCCTCGGTGTTGACGCTCTTGGCGCTGCCGGTCGTGACCCTCGGCGTCGAAGCCGCGGCCGGCTGGTTCCGTGCGACCTGGATCCGCTCCGGGAGCCTCGCCCCGTTGGGTCAGCCGTCCGGCTGAACTCTGCCGCCGCGGCGGGACCACCGCCCCCTCGAGCCGCACCCTCGGCACCAGCATGTTACGTTTGGGGAATCGCCTCCCCGGGCCAAGGCGGGTCCCTTCCTTACACGGCCTCGGCGAATTCCGGATTTTCCGGGAAGCGCGGGCTACTCACCGCACGAGGCTCGCGTTTCCAGCTTGCAGGCAGGGGAATTGCGTGTAAGTGTAAACGAGGGGGTTGTCCGATGCCCTTCGAGCGCACCCATCGCAGTCGCTTCCGGATCCGGAAGGCATGGATCGTGGCGCTGGCGCTGACGGTCTCGGGCGGCGTGCTGGCCGACGCGGGTCCCACCGCCGAAAGCGTGGACGTCGAGCGCCGCACGGGCATCCGCCTCGACCGCGAGCGGCTGCTGCCCCGCGTGTCCATCGAACTCGAGTCGTTCGCCACCTTCGGTCTGCAGGCCGCACCGGGCAGCCGACTCAGCGATCACGTGCTGTTCGACGAGCTTTCCGAGAGCGTGCGCCGAGGCGCCGAGAGAACCACCCGCCGCGTCGTGCGCGACTACTTGTTCAGGGCGTCCAACCTCGATCGAGGCATCGACCAAGCCCGCGCAGGGATCTTCGGTTCGAGCGAGCCCCGCAACTTGCGCTTCACCTTCGGAGTGCACTCGATGAACCCGGAGGTCGGCCTGGAGCGGCGGGTGGGCCAGCAAGTGCTGCGCTTCGTCATCGAGCCGACCGGCGATGTCAGCCTGCGCTTGCGTGGCGCGCGCTTCGAGCGCAGCGAGGTCGCGGTCAGGTACGACGGCGACGACACGTTCACGCTCCGCGCCCGCCTGGCGTTCTAGTCCACATTCGGCAGCCTCGATTGGCACCGCCAACACCGCGCGAGTCCTGCGCCGCATTCGACCATGGCCACCCTCGACGACGGACTGCTACTGGCGTGTGAGTCGCATTCGGTCGAGGGGCTGCGCGCCGTTCTCGACGCCGGACTCGATGCCCGCGCTTGGGTGCGCGGCAAGCCTCCGGTCCAATGGCTGACCGAGATGTACACGAGGTCGGACAGGTTTCCCCGCTGCTTCCGGTTGCTGCTCGAGCGCGGAGCCCTGTTCGCCGATCCCCTGGTTCTGCCCGTGCTCCTGGACGATGCCGACGCGTTGGCGGCGGCGATCCGAGAGAATCCCTCGCTGCTCGAACACCGGACGACGATGGTGTCGGCGTTCACGCCACTGGTCGGCGCATCGCCACTCCACGTGGCAGCCGAGTACGGAAACGTGAACGCCGCCCGCGTTCTCCTGGAGCTGGGCGCCGACCCGGACGCCCGGGCGGCCCTCGACGAATGCGGGCTGAACGGGCACACCGCGCTGTTTCACACCGTGAACTCGAACGACAACCGCTCGGCGCCCATCCTGCGCTTGCTGCTGGAGGCCGGAGCGAGCACCGACGTGCGGCTGGCGGGCATCACCTGGGGGAAAGGGTTCGAGTGGGAGACGACCTGCTTCGACGTCACGCCGGTGTCGTATGCCCAGTTGGGCCTCTTGCCGCAGATGCACCGCCGCGATCGAGAGGTCTACGCCAACATCCGGCGCTTGCTCGAAGCCGCGGGTCGCACCGTGCCGCCGCTCGCGAACGTCCCCAACCGCTACCTGAAATCGAAGCCCGATGCCTAAGCCGGTGGCGCGGAGTGGGCCAGCACGGACCCGTCTGGCGCGGGTCAGCCCTCCGGGAACAGCTCGGCGGCGTCCAGCTTGCGGAACAGGATGGTCGGCTCTCCGAGCCGGTGCGCGGGCGGCAGTTCCCGAGTCGCTTCGTCCCAGGCCAGCGAGTCCTCTACGAGACCCAGCATCACGCTGCACTTCCCGGCCGAATGGGGCATGAACGGCGCCATGAGCACGGCGAGCGCCCGCACCGTCTGGAGGCAGACGTTGATCGTCGTGCCGCAGGCGGCGAGGCTCTGCGTGCGTTGTTGCCAGGGCTTCTTGAGGTCGAGGTAGCCGTTCGAGGCCCGGGCCAGCGCCATCACCTCGCTCAGCGCCGCGCGGAAGTGGAAGCCCTCGAGTTCCGCCGACGCGCGCTGGGCCTGGCGCGCGACCAGCGCCAGCTGCTCGTGGTCCGCTGCCGTCCGCTCGCCGGCCTGCGGCACGACGCCGTCGAAGTACCGCTGGGCGAAGGTCAGCGTACGGTTGATGAAATTGCCCAGGGCGTTGACCAGCTCGCCGTTGTTGCGCGCGATGAAATCGTCCACGTCGAACGCGGTGCGGTGAGACTCGGGGGCCACGGCGGTCAGGTAGTAGCGCAGCGGATCGGGATCGAAGGTGCGCAGGTAATCCTCGATCCATACGGCCGTGCCGCGGCTCTTGCTGACCTTCTCCTCCTCGCGGCCGGGGAACTTGATGTTGAGGAACGAGTTGGCCACGACGTTCCAGGGCAGGCGGTAGCTGCCCTCGGCCATCAGCATCGCGGGCCAGATCAGCGCGTGGAAGACCGAGTTGTCCTCGCCGATGAAGTGGACGATCCGGCAGTCGTCTTCCCGCCACCAGCGCCGGTACTGGCGCCAGTCGCCGTCGACCCGCTCGCACAGCGCCGCCGTGAAGGAGACGTAGCCGATCGGCGCGTCGAACCAGACGTACAGCATCTTACCGGCGGCGTCGGGATCGTCGAGCGGCACCGGCACGCCCCACTCCAGGTCGCGCGTCATCGCCCGCTCGGGCAAGCCTTGCTGGATCTGGCCCAACACGAAGTTGAGCAGGCCCTCGCGCCAGGCCGGCCCATCCGCGGAAGAAGCACGCTTGGCCTCCAACCACTCGCGCAGCGGCTTCTCGAAATCGTGGAGCCGCAGGTACCAATGGATCGTGGACCGCGGCGTGGGGCGCGCTCCGCTGATGGTGCTCCGCGGCTCGATCAAGCGCATCGGGTCGATCGGGTTGCCGCAGGACTCGCATTGGTCGCCATAGGCCGCGCCGTAGCCGCAGGCCGATCCGTCCTCGCGCCTGTGATAGCAGGTGCCTTGAACGTAACGGTCGGGGAGGAACTGTCCGGCCTCGGCATCGTAGAGCTGCTCGGTCGCGCGCTTGACGAAATAGCCCTTCTCGTGGATGGTCCGGAAGAACGCTTGACTGATCTCGACGTGGCGCTCGACGAACCCCGGCTGGTGGGTCCCGCCCCAGATGTCGAAGCGGATGCCCAGCCCCTCGAAGTCCGCGCGCTGGCGGGCGTTGTAGTGCGCGGTCAGCTCCTGGACCGTCCGGCCCTCCTGCCGCGCCGAAATCAGCGAGGCCACGCCGTTGTCGTCGCTGCCGCAGATGTAGCGGACCTCGTCGCCGCGGGCCCGCAGGTAGCGCACGTAGGTATCGGCCGGCAGATAAGCTCCGGCGATGTGCCCGACGTGCAGCCGGCCGTTCGAGTAGGGCAGCGCGGAGGTGACGATGAACCGGCGACGAGCCACCCGCTCATCCTAGCGGATCTTCCCGCGCGCCGGACAGACCGCCGGCCTGCAGCGGCAGGCGGGCCGCGGCTCAGCGCCCCTTGGCGGGCGCCTCTTCGATCTCCGCCTCGAGCACCAAGAGCGCCCCGTTGCGAGCGACGGCGAACACGTACTCGTTGCCGATGCCGGCACCCTCGACCAGCCCCTCGAGCGCGCGCAACGACCGGACCGGGATTCCGTCGACCTCGTAGACCACGTCCCCCGGGCGGAAGCCGGCGGCCTCGGCCGGGCCGAGCTCGACGACGGTCGAGACCATGACCCCGGAGTCGGCCGGCGCCCCGAAATGCTGGCGCAGGGTCGCGGGCAGCTCGATCGCTTCGATGCCGATCCAACCTCGGCGCAGGCCGGCGCCGGAGACCTGCGCCGGGCGCTCTCCCAGGAAGACGTCGAGCTGCAGTTCACGACCCTGGCGCAGGATTCCGAGCGAGACCCAAGCACCCTCCTCCCGCAGCCGAATCTTCTCGACCAGATCACGCGGTCCGCTCAGCGGCTCGCCGTCGAGCGACAGGATGGCATCCCGCGCGCGCAAGCCCGCGCGGTCGGCCGGGCCTTCGGCGAAGATGCCCGAGACGGGCACGCCCCGCTCGCGGGCCACGGGCCCACCGAGGCGGACGCCGAGCCAGGCCCCGGGCGGTTCCGCCGCCAGTCCCAGGCCCCCAGCCAGGAGCAAGGTGACCGCCGACATCCAGGACCTCGTCCCCACCTCGATTCTCATCGCTCCTCCAACGGAACCGCGTGATGATCGACATCTTACGCCGGATCCCAACCCGGCGCAGGTTGCTCGAGCCCACCCGGTCCGCTCGCCGAAGTGGATAGATGCGCCGCGCCGACGCGGTCCGCGCAGGGCCAGCTCGAACTCACTGCGCGCCGCGAGGGCGCGAGGCGACGAGCCGGCGGCGCGGTAGAGGGCTGCGGTGGCTCAGCCGGACGATCGCGAGGAACGCTTGGCCAGCGGACCCGCCGGTACCGCGTCGGGCTCGTCCCACGGGCAGGGCTGGCGGTCGGCCGGCGGTGCGGACCCCCCCGCCAGGTCGCGCTGTACTTCGCCCGGCAGCGGGAACCAGCGCAACGCCTCGAACTCGGGCGGGAACGAGTCGTCCTCGATGCGACGGCGTCCGGCCTTGGCCGAGGCCAGGATGCGCCGGGCCTCGGCCAGGTAGCCGGGCAGGGCCGATTCGGGCTCGGTCGCGTGGCGCGAGCCGTACTCGAGCTTGCCGCTGGCATAGCTCAGGTCGGACAAGCGCATCACGCGCGGGACGCCCTGGTCGTTGTGGTGCCACAGACCGGAGTCCGAGTGGAAGTGGTAGCGCGGCATCAGGCGCCAGCCGTCGTTGGCCACGATCTGGACGGCCTCCACCAGGTAGTCGAACGTCTCCTGCGAGATAAAGTAGTTGAAGTTCATGCGGACCCAGCCGGGTCGCACTCCCAGACAACCGCGCTCGACCTCGCGCTCGTAGGCGCGCGAGCGCACCACGTCGATGCCCAGCAGCCGGTGCCCGTACGGTCCGGCGCAGGAGCAGCCGCCGCGGGCCTGGATGCCGAACAGGTCGTTCAACAGGGCCACGACGAAGTTGTGGTGCAGCCAGCGCCCACCGTGGCGCACCATGAACGACACGATTCCGAGGCGCTGGGCCTGGGGGTTGCCGAGGATGCGCAGGTTGGGGTTGAGGCTCCAGGCGCCGATCGCGCGCTGGATGAAATCGTGCTCGCGGGCCATGATCGCGTCGGCTCCCACGGCTTCCTTGAGCTGGAACACCAGGCCGCAGCGAATGGCGCCGACGATCGACGGCGTGCCGCCCTCTTCGCGAAGGACGGGGTCCGCGTAGTAACGGTGCTCCAGCGAGTTGACGAACGACACCGTCCCGCCCCCCGGAACCGTCGGCACCCGGTTCGCGAACAGCTTCTTCTTGGCCACGAGGACCCCCGGGGTGCCCGGGCCGCCGACGAACTTGTGCGGGGAGAGGAAGATGGCGTCCTTGGCCAGCATCTCGCCGGATGGGTCGCCGTCGCACGGGTTCATGGCGCAGTTGACGTAAGGCCCCGCCGCCGCGAAGTCCCAGAACGACAGCGCGCCGTGCCGGTGCAACAGACGCGTGATCTCCCCGATGTCCGACTGGATGCCCGTGACGTTCGAGGCGGCGGAGAAGCTTCCGATCTTCAACCGGCGCGAGGCTTGCCGCTCTAGCTCGCGCTCGAGATGATCGAGGTCGATCTGCCCGTCCGAGTCCTCGTCGATGGTCACGACGTCCGCCAGGGACTCGCGCCAGGGCAACTCGTTCGAGTGGTGCTCGTAGGGCCCGATGAACACGACGGGCCGCTCGTCCGCCGGGACGTGCTGGCTCAGCCCCCAGCGGGCGTCGAGGTCCGCCGGCAGCCGCAGGTTGAGGATGTCGATCAGCTTGTTGATCGCCCCCGTGGCTCCCGTGCCGCAGAACAGCACGACGTCCGCGTCGGTGGCACCCACGGACTGGGCGATGACCTGCCGCGCGTCCTCGCGGAAACGGGTGGTTTGCAGGCCCGTGCCCGACATCTCGGTGTGCGTGTTGGCGTAGAGCGGCAGGACCTCGCGCCGGATGAAATCCTCGATGAAGCCCAGCGACCGGCCGGAGGCCGTGTAGTCACTGTAAACCACGCGCCGCGGGCCGAACGGCCCGTCCAGCGCGTGACCGTCGCCAATGAGCGAGTCCCGGATTTGTTCCAGCAAGTGCTCGGTGCGATCCACGGCGGTGTTCCTCACGACTACGGAGATCGTAGCAGACTCCCGGGCGAGGGTCAGGCCCCGGCGTCAGCCCGGCGACCTGTCGCGCCTGGTCGGCGCTTTCGGCCTGCGGGAGCAGGATCACGCCGGGACCCGAACACGCGACCGCGGAGGCCTGCGAGACGGAGCGGGGCAGCGCTAGCCGAGCTTGGCGATGACGGCGTCGGTCATCTGGGTCGTGGTGGCCGCGCCCCGGGCGATCGCGTCGGGCCCGCCCGGGAACTTCAGCATGTCACAGGTCCGGACCCGCCCTTCCTCGATGACCGCCTCCACGGCCCGGCGCAGGCGCCCGGCGCCGGCGCTCTGACCCACGTGGTCCAAGAGCATCGCGGCGCTGAGGATCATCCCCAGCGGATTCACGATCGGGGGATCGAGCGCGGCGTATTTCGGTGCCGAGCCGTGCGACGGCTCGAACACCGCGACCTCCTCGCCGATGTTGCCCGAGGCGGCGAATCCCAGCCCGCCCACGAGCCCGGCAAAAGCATCGGAGATGATGTCTCCGAACAAGTTGGTGGCGACGATCACGCCGTAGTCCTCGGGGTTCTTGGTCAGCCACATCATCTGGGCATCGATGTTCGTCGAGAACAGCTCGATCTCGGGAAAAGCCCCGTGCACCTTGCGGACCTCGTTCTCCATCATTCCCGAGGTCTCGCGCAGCACGTTGGGCTTCTCGCAGACGGTCACCGACGCATAGCCATGCCTGCGCGCGTACTCGAAGGCGGCGCGGGCGATGCGCCGGCAGGCGTTGCGCGTGAGGATGCGCGTCGAGATCGCCAGGTCGGCGCCCGGCGTGGCCGCGAACGGCTCGAACCTGGGATGCGTGGCCAAGGCGTCCCTGACCTGCTGCGGCGGGTCGGTCCATTCCACGCCCGCGAACATCCCCTCGGTGTTCTGGCGGAAGATCACGGCGTCGACGACGGGCTCCTCGAAGCCGCCGCCGGCCCGGCGCCGGATGAAGTTCAGCGGGTTGCCCTTGAACGAGCGACAGGGCCTGATGCAGACGTCGAGGTTGAAGCGCTGCCGCATGGCCACGATCGGGCTGTAGTAGTCGAAGCCCTCGTCGCGCAGTCGGGGATCGAGTTCGGCCGCGGCCTGTTCCTTGGGCTTCGACGTGATCGCGCCGAGCAGCCCCAGCTTGTGGCGCGCCAGGAGATCGGTCGTGCGCTGCGGCAGGGGGTTGCCTTCGCGGATCCACAGCTCCCAGCCGATGTCCGCGTGGACGTACTCGGCGTCGAACCCCACCGCGTCCAGTGCGCGGCGCGCTTGGGTCAGGACAATCTGCCCGATGCCATCTCCGGGCATCGCGACGATGGTGTGTTTGGCCATGCTCACTGTTCCTCGAGGCTCACCGGCCCAGGGCGTCGCCGGGGTTCTACGGTTCAGGCAAGACCCAGCTGCTGCCGGACCTGGTTCTCGACGCCGTGGGCCACGACAAGGGCCTGGGGCACCGCGCCCAGGGGTGAAAAGCGGAAGACCTGCTCGCGGTACGTGATGGTGGCGCGGGCAAAATCGACCGAGATCTCGTCGCCGGGAACGATCGTCGGCTGTCCGGCATCGATCTCCAGGGCCATGAGTTCCCTCGCGCGGCCGACCAGTTCGGGGGATTCGACGCAGGGGAACCCGTTGTTGAAGGCGTTGCGCAGGTAGGTCCGAGAGAAGCTGCCCGCGACGACGAGCGCGATGCCCTTGGCCTGCAGCGACGTGACGGCCTGCTCGCGGCTCGAGCCGCTGCCGAAGTTCCAGCCGCCCACGATCACGTCACCGGGACCCAGGCGGCGCGCCAGCTCGGGATCGTAGTTCTCGAACACCACCGCCGCCATCATCGCCGGGGTCATGTCGTCCCGGTAGGTGTAGTCCTTGCCATAGATGCCGTCGGTGTCCAGGTTGTCCTGCGGCAGGAAGACGAGTCGGCCGGCGACGCGCGCCGGAAAGCCGGGCAGGATCTGCACCTCCTCCTCCTCCTCCTCGGCCGGCGCCGGGGCGGAGGACGGCTCGAAGCAGGCGGTCAACCGCCGTCCCTCGGTGCTGGCCGGGCCGCGGATGTAACCGGCGGCAGCCGAGGCGGCGACGACCGCCGGGCTGGCCAGGTAACAGCGCGCCTCGCGCGAGCCCATGCGGCCCTTGAAGTTGCGGTTGGTCGCCGAGATGCCGACCTCTCCCGGCTCGAGCAGGCCCGCGCCCAGACCGATGCAGGGACCGCAGCCCGGCGGCAGCGGGCGGGCGCCGGCATCGAGCAGCGGCTGCCACGCTCCGAGTCGCACGGACTCCTCCTGCACCTCCTTGCTCGCCGCCGCGATATAGAACTCCACGCCGGGCGCGATCCTGCGGCCGCGCAGCACCTCGGCCGCGGCGGCGATGTCCTCGACGCGCGAGTTGACGCACGAGACCAGGTAGGCCTTGTGGATCACGATGCGCTGGCGCTCGATCTCGGACAGGGGAGTGGCCGTCTGTACCGTGTCGGGGCCCGCGACGTGCGGGGTGACCTGGGACAGGTCCAGGCGGATCCTGCCCGCGCAGGCCGCGTCGTCGTCCGGACGGGGCGGGTCGTCGCGCCAGGAGCGCATCTGAGCGTCGCTGACGCGATGCACGCCGCGGCGCGCCAGGACTTCGCGGCGCCGTTCGAGGAAGTCGAGGGTCACGCCGTCCACCGGGAACCAGCCGACGAGCGCGCCCCACTCGGTGGTCATGTTGGCGATGGCCAGCCGCTCGTCCATGCCGAGCGTGGCCACGCCCGGACCGCCGAACTCGACCGCCGCGTTCAGAACCTCGGCCCCGTACAGGCCGCACAGCGCGATGATCACGTCCTTGCCGGTCGCCCCCGTGGGCAGGCGCCCAGCCAGGCGAACCTGCACGGTGCGGGGAATCTGCCACCAGAACGTCCCGCTGGCCCAGATCGCCGCAGCGTCCGTGCGCACGACCGGCGTGCCGACGGCCCCGACCCCGCCGTACATGTTGGCGTGGGAATCCGAGGCGACGACGAAAGCGCCGGGGATCGCGTACAGTTGCTCGACCATCACCTGGTGACCGATGCCCGTGCCGGCGGGGTAGAAGTCCACCCCCTGCGCCCGCGCGAATTCCTCGATCGCGCGATACTTGGCCAGGTTCTCGTCACTCGTGTTCTGGATATCGTGATCGATCGCGAACACGACTTGGCGCGGGTCCGCGATGCGCGGCGCGCCGATCGAGCGGAACTTTTTCATCACCGGGGCGGTGTTGTCGTGGGTCATCACCCGGTGCGGCCGCACCGACAGGAAGTCACCGGCGCGCAGCGGCCTCGTCGGCCCGGCAGCCATGTGCGCCTGCGCGATCTTCTCGACGATCGTCTGTCCCATGCCGCGAGCCCACTCCGTCACGCACGGGGGCTGGGATTGAAGGTTAATCGAACCCCGATACCTCGTCCAGTCCGGCACCTGCCGGGTCATGGCTCGGTTCGAACCGAACCACGGCCCCAGGCCGCGGACCGTGCGACCGCAAGCCGAACCACGGCGCCGGGCCGGGCCTTTCTCACGCGGCCTCCGTCGTTTCCATTGGCGAAGCCTCGCGGTTCCCTGTCGATCACGGAATTGCTTGACACGCCGGGCACTCTTCGCGTAAACAAGAAGCAGTTCACAGCAGGAGGAGGGAGGCATGACATGAAACGAGGAATACTGATCGCAATCGGGCTCGGCGCGGCGTGCTGGCTACCCGCAACGCCCGCGCTGGCGGTCGTCAGTTGCGCGAAGGTCCCGCCGAATACGGTCTCTTGCACCATCCCTTCCGGTTCCTCGGCGGAGGATATCGCCGACGGCATCAAGAACGGTTGGGGCCTGGATGATTTCGCTTGCTCGTCGTTGGTCAACGACGACAAGTCCGTGCGCGTCACCGTCATCAACTCGACGGGCAGCAAGGTCCTGTCGTGGATCATCCCTGCGACGACGACGCTGTCGCCGCACTCGAAGGTCATCCGCTTCGAAATCCCGCTCGCCGACGGGCCCTTCAAGGTGTTCGTCACTTTCGACGGCGGGCCCGAGCAACTGCTGGGAGACGGATTGAACTCGTTCGGGGAGATCCTGATGTCGCAGGTCACGGTTTCGACGGGAGGCAACAGCGAGACCGGCGGTGGTCTACCGGCGCTCGACGGGGTCCGCTCGGCGTTGTATGTGGCGGCGCTGCTCCTGGCCGGCACGCTGATGATCCTGCTGCGCCGAGGCTGACCCGCGAAGGCAGCTCTTCGCAGCGCGGGTCCGCCAGGCCGGGCCCGCCCGCCCCGGGACCTCCCGGGCGGGGTACGCGGAGTCCTTGCTACCGGGCGTCCAGCACGAGGACCGCGATCAGGACCGGCAGGTAGAAGAGCGAGTAGGCGAAGGCGCGCCGGGCCCACTGCCCCTCGACCGCCGAGGGCAACCCGCCGCCGGCGATGAACAGGAAACCCGCGCCCAGCATCGCGGCCGTCACCAAGTACGCCGGGCCGGCCATGCCCAGCGGCGGAGCGGCGAAGCTCACGAGCACCAGCAACACCGTATAGGCAAACAGGTGCCGGCGTGCCACGGCGTCGCCGCGGGCCACCGGCAACACCTGCAGTCCGCCACGGCGATAGTCGTCCTTCAAGTACAGCGAGATGGCGATGGTGTGCGGCAGTTGCCACAAGAAGAGGATGCCGAACAGCACCCAGCCCGGGGCGGAGAGTTCGGCTGTCACCGCGGTCCAGCCCATCAGCGGCGGCAGCGCGCCGGGAACGGCGCCCACGATCACCGCCCACCAGCGGAGCCGCTTGAGCGGGGTGTAGACGAGGACGTAGGTCAGGAGCGCGACCAGCCCCAGGGCGACCGTGAGCCGGTTGGTCGACCAGGCCAGGGCCCCGACCGCCGCAGCCGCTTCGGCCAGGCCCGCGTGCAGGGCCGCGCCCGGTCGCAGTCGCCCCGCCGGCAGCGGGCGGTCCCGCGTCCTCAGCATCCGGCCGTCGGTCTCGCGTTCGACCCAGCAGTTCAGGGTGTTGGCGGAGAAGACGAGCAGCCCCGTCGCCGCCAGAAAGGTGATCGTCCTCGCGAAGCCCAGGCCTCCTTCGGCCAGCCACAGCCCGACCGCGCTCGTGAACAGCACGAGGAGGGTAATGCGCGGCTTGCCCAGTTCGACCAGGTCGCGAAAACGTGCCACGGTGCTGTTCGCGCTCATTCGACTGGCGGCCTCTGGAGCAAGCTGCACGCGCGACGGACGTGACCCCGCCGATTGGTCAGCGGGGGCCGGTTACTATAGCCTAAGAGCGACCCCCGGCCCAGAATCCTGGGGTCGCCTGGGTCCCGGAACGTCCCTGCCCCCGCAGGGACCCCGGAAGCGCTGGAGCGCCCAATGAAGCGAGTCATCCCGTTGCTGTGCTTGACGCTGTTCCTGCCCGCGGTCGCCGGCGAGTCCCGTGAGCACCATCCGGCCTGGAGCGACGTCGAGCACTGGTCTCGTGTCTTCGACGATCCCGCGCGGGACGAGTGGCAACGACCGCTGACGCTCCTGACGCTGCTCGGCATCGACCAGGGCGAGGTCGTGGCCGACATCGGGACCGGCACCGGCTACTTCATCCGGCCGCTCTCGATAGCGGTCGGTCCCGAGGGAAAGGTCTATGCGGTCGACATCGAGCAGGCGATGCTCGATCACGTCATGGCGCGCGAGGAGATCGTGCGCGAGAGGGTGATTCCGGTGCTCGCGGCCCCGGACGATCCGCGACTACCTGCCGGCGCCATCGATCTGGCCGTGATCGTGAACACCTGGCACCACATCGACAACCGCTCCAAGTACCTGCGGCGATTGCAGCGAGTCCTGTCGCCCGAGGGTCGGGTTGCGATCGTCGACTTCCGCGAGGGCGAGCTGCCCGTGGGACCACCGCCCGGCGAGAAGCTGTCGCGGGAGACCGTGTTGGCCGAGTTCGCGAAGGCCCGCTGGCAGTTCGTCTCGGAAAGCGTGGCCCTGCCGTATCAGTACTTCCTCGTCTTTTACCCGCCGGCAACGAAGGACGCTCGTCGGTTCGTGAGCCGCTGAAGCGACGAAGGCCGCCTTCAGCCGCGCCCCGGGTTTCGCGGTACACTCTGGCGGAGGACCGGCCATGGTGGCGCGTCGATTCAGCGGGTTTCTGGCGCTCGCGGCGCTCGTCGTCGCGGCGGCGAGCGCCGGCGGGACGATCGAGGGCCGCTGGCGTCTCGTCGAGCAGAGCTACGGCGCCGGTCGAGCGAATCTGGCCGATCGCGACACGCCGCTACGCATCGAGTTCCGGCGCGAAGGGGGCCGGCTGGTGGGGCGCACCTGGATCGACGGGGCGAACGGCGCGGTTCTGCGCTGGCCCGCGCTCCCGGGCGGCCCCACGGTCGAGGTTCTCGAGATCGACCTCGCTCGTGACGAGGGCCAGGTACGCGCGCGGTATCGCACGGAGTCCGCCCCGGGCGAGGAGGGCAGCCTCGAGATCGTCGAGAGCTACCGTGTGTCCGAGGACGGGGGCACGCTGTCCGGCAGCGTGAGCGTGACGCTGCTCCGCGGCGACGGGTGGGAGTCCGGCGGGTCCTACACGTTGCACCGGCGGTTCGTGAGGGAACCGTGAGCCGATGGGCTGGGCCGGCGCTCGCCTCGCTGCTGGCGCTGGCCGCCGTTCCTCCGGTCGCGGCCCAGAACATCGCGGGGGTCCTGTTCGAAGATCGGGACGCGGACGGCGTGCGCGATCCAGGCGAACCCGGGCTCGGCGGCGTCGAGGTCCGCCTGTTCGGCCGGACGAGCCAGGGAACGGCCGTGGATCTGGGCGCCTTCACGGGAGCCGACGGGGTCTTCCTCGTCACCCCCGGAGACGGCCATTACCTGGTCGCGCCGATCGATCCCGCGGGCTGGCGCTTCGCCGGCAGCCGCGCGGATCGCTTCCCCCAAACCACCCCGGGATACGTGGCGCCCGTGGGGAAGCCGCGTTTCTCGAAGCTCGACCGGGCGATCGCCAACCTGCGCGCGGGTTCCTACCGGCAGTCCGCGCTCGGCGACAGCATCGCCGCCAACTTCAACGTGCTCTGCGGAGGGCAGAGCTTCTGGTACAACAAAGAGCTGCGCTCGCGGCTGGCCGCCGCCTCCGGCTCGACAGTCACGCTGGACCAGGCCGCCGTGCTGGGCCAGACCACCGACGATCTCCTGCTCGACGAGCCGGACCTCAACAACGTGTTCCGCATGATCGACGTGCAGCCCGAGCTGATCACGTTGTCGATGATCGGCAACGATCTGCTCGACGTGGATCCCGGGGACGGCGGAACTCAGGCGGACGCCAACCGTGCCGTCGCCGAGGTGCTCGACGCGCGCCAGAACCTCCAGGAGGTGCTGTCGGCGTTCGCCTCCGAGATCCAGGGCGCCGACGTCGTGCTCAACACGCTGTACGACAACGAGGCGCACGACTGCACTCCCAGCAACTTTCACAAGACCTGGGTGCCGATCGTCGCTCGCATCCTGCGGGACGTGGCCTGGGGCCAGTCTCGGCGCGTTTCGATCGCCGAGGTCGCGGCCGAATTCGCGCAGCGCGACCAGGCCCAGCAGTGCACGGGATTCCAGGGGATGATCTGCACGTTCTTCCTGGACCAGATCCACCCCACGCAAGCGGGCGGCTACCCCATCGTCGCCGAGAAGCTGTGGGAGGCGAGCGGTGGCGTCACCCTGGGTGTGCAGGACGTGCTCGACCGCACCTCCTTGTTCGGCGTCGACCATGGGTACCTGCGCCACGTGCGCCGCTTGTCGCCCCTGGCGTGGGAGATCTCGCACGGCGCGACGGCCAGCGCACCCGCGGCGGCTCTGAGCGACCAGGATGGCGCCACGCCCGCGGCGATCGCGCTGGGCAACGGGACCGAGGAGTTTCGCGTCGCCGGTTTCCCCGACTGGTACGACGAGGTCGTGATCGTCCGCGTGATCGCCGGCGTGCGCTACCGCACGAGTGGCGCCGTGGATGACGACCTCTATCGCATGGAAGCGTCGGTGACCGGTCAGTTCCGCCCGCCGCCGGGTTTCAGCTACACGCCGACGAGCTGGAACTTCTACACGCCGATCGTGGGTGGCGGCGGGCCGTTGCGGCCGGTGGAGAATCCCGACTATCCGGCCGCGCGCACGCTGGTGCTTCCCGAGGTTGCGGACTACCGCGAGGTGACGGCCACGCTGACCAAGAACCCCACGCTCCCCCCCGGTTCCGCGGACTACCTGTGGCCGGCGGTCACCCACGAGGAGCTGGCGACGACAGCGATTCGCGTCGCCGCCGCACCCGACCCCGGCGCCGCCGGCGACGATGACTACCAGGTCGAGCTGGACCACGCCTGGCTCGACCTTTACGGGTGGGAGAAGCCGCGTCCCCCCGAGGTCGCCGGGCTGCGCGTCGAGCGGCTGGCTGACGGGGCGCTCCAGCTGTCGTTCGACACGCTGGCCTCGGCCCAGCGTTACAACCTCTACGCGGGCAGGCTCTCGACCGCAGCCTCCGGCTCGTACGATCACGGCGCGGGAGCGCCGGCCGGGCCGCTGTGCGACGCGACGACCCAGGCCGCGGGTGCGGGACGCCTGGCGATCGGTCTCGCCGCCGGGAGCCAGCCGGCCGAGGACGCCTACTTCCTGCTGACGGCCCACGTGGACGGCGTCGAATCCCCCGCGGGTCAGACCTCGGGCGGAAGCGAGATCGACCGCGCGCAGTCGATCTGCAAGTGACCGCCCTCGAACGGGCGTCTCGAGATGCGCCGGTCTCCTCGCCCGTCGGGGGTCGACCCCGCCTGAAAAAGCTCGTCGAGAGATCGAGTTTCCGCGGTATACTCCACCCAGCCGTCCCGGGCGCGATCGATGCCCCGGGGGAGCCGGGGAGGGGCTCGACATGGGTCGGAGTGAAGACCTCAGACGTTGCCTCACGTTCGCCCCGGCGATCCTGCTCGCCGCGACTGCGGCCACGGCCAGTCAGGTTCGGCCGGTCAACCTGGAACAGATGACGCAGCGGGCCGCGCGGATCTTCGCCGGGCGCTGCGTGCGCGTCGAGGCCGTGGACGGCGGGGCTCTGGGCCACGCGGTGACCGTGGCGACGTTCGAGGTCGAGCGGGCGGTCAAGGGCGAGATCGGGCCCACGGTGTCGGTGCGGATGCTCGGGGGCGACGCCGCGTTCGGCCGGGACACGCCGGGTCTGCCGAGCTTCCGGCCCGGCGACCAAGTCGTGCTGTTCCTGTACGGCGAGAGCGAGCTCGGGCTGAGTGCTCCGGTGGGCCTGGGGCAGGGCCGGTTCCAGGTCGTCACGGACAAGTCCGGGCGCCGGCTGGCGCTGAACGACTTCGGCAACCGCCAGCTGCTGCGGGGCCTGACGCCGGCGGCGCGGACGCGCCTGGAGCAGGCGCGCGGCGCGACGTTCGAGACCATCGAGCGCGAAGACTTGGAGGTCCCCGCGCTCCTCGACCTGGTCGCGGCGCTGGCCTCGGGGGGGCCCTGAGCGATGAGCCGAGGGCCGAGCCCGGCGGGCCTCGGGCGCCGCCGCCCGTCGCGCGTCGTGGGGCTCGTGCTGGCTTGGCTCGCCGCGCTGCCCGCGGCGGCCGGCGGCCCGCGCGCGGTCAACGGCGTGGGCCAGCCCATGACCTGGGACACGGCCGGCCCGGTCGTCTACAACCCTGACCCCGGAGCGCTGGGCCTGCTGAGCAACGCGCAGGCCCGGGCGCTCCTGGCCTCGGCGTTCGCCGAGTGGGGGTCGCTTCCGGCGGCGATCGAGTTCGCCGAGGGCGCGGTGCTGCCCTCGGACGTGAACGCCGTCGGGATCCCGTTCACGAACCCCTCCCACTACCAGAACTTCTACAGGGTGCCTGGGGACGGCAGGTCCCCGGTGATCTTCGACACGGACGGCTCGATCATCGACGCGTTCTTCGGGAGCGGGGCGCGGTTCGAGATCCTCGGGGTGGCGGGGATCGACACGCCGATCGGGCTCGCGACCGAGATCACCGAGGCGAGCATCATCGTCAACGGCGCGTTCCACGACGGCGTGGGGCTTCCCGCGTCGCCCGAGGACGTGTCGCTCGAAGGGCTGAAGGCGGCGATGGTCCACGAGATCGGCCACTTCATCAACCTGGACCACTCGGTGCTGAACCACGAGCTGGCGCTGGACGGCAACGCCGGAAACGACGTGTACGTGCCCTCGATGTTCCCCGTCGCGGTGGCGGACGAGGGGGCGCTGGCGACGACGAACCCGGACGACGCGCTGGCGGCGCGGAACCTGTACCCGGTGACGATCCCGGAAGGGACCGACATCACGGGCACCGTGCGCTTCGAGGGCGTTCCGCTGCAGGGCGCGAACGTGGTCGTACGCAGGGTCGGCGATCCGCTCATGACGGCCTACTCGCTGATCTCGGGCGGGTTGTACTTTCCGTGCAACGCGGGGTCGACCTGCGACCCGTGCAACACGGCGTGCGATCCGGGCGAACCGGCTCAGCAGGGGTACTTCGCGGCCGAGCATTTCGTCCCGGGCACCTACAAGGTCTGCGTGGAGCAGATCGACACACGCTTCTCGCTCTCCGCGGGCACGTTCGTGGGACCGCTGGCCACGCCGCCGATCCTGCCTGGCCCGGAGGAGTGCTTCGACGTGGCGGAGAGCGGGACCGCCGCGGACGACCCGGACGAGGCGATGCAAGTAACGCCCGGGGCGGCCCCGGACATCGAGTTCGCGCTGAACGCCCTGCCGGTGGCCGACGCCTTCGAGCCCAACGACGCGCTCGGCGCGGGGGCGACGCTCGACGACCTGTGGGCCGGCCGGGACACCGCGGGGGCGCTCCTGGGGGCCGGGGACCTCGACGTCTACGAGGTTCCGGTGGTCGCCGGGCAGCGCGTGCGGATCGACATCGACGCCGCCGAGCTGGGCTCGGCGCTCGACGCGGTGGTCGGGTTCTACGACGACCTCGGGGGGCTCGTCGCGGTCGTCGACGACGCGGTGGACCTCGACTCGCGGGCCTTCTCCTTCGACCCGGCGCTGGAGCTGATCGCGGAGTTCAGCGGGACGGGGCAGGTCGTGGTGTCGTCGTTTCCGGACCTCGAGCAGGACGGGACGGACGGGGCGACGGTCGGGCCCTACTGGATCCGTGTCGAGGTGCCGACGGACGTGGACGCCGACGGCACCCCGGACGACGAGGACGTCTGCCCGGCGGACCCCCTGGACGACGCCGACCGCGACGGCCTGTGCTTCGGCGCGGACAACTGTCCGACCGACCCGAACCCGGGACAGGACGCCCCGCTGAAGGTCTCCGGGACGATGCTCCCGGGCGCCGATGTCAGCTTCTTCGCCATCACGCCCGACGACGCCCGGGTCGTGTTCGTGTCCGACAAGGACCAGGACGAGGTGTATCAACTGTACGTCGTGCCGATCGACGGCAGCTTGCCTCCGCTGCGGCTCAACCCTCCGAGTTTCTTGGGGACCTCCAAGGACGTCGCGGGCTTCATCGTCAGCGCGGACAGCGCGACGGTCGTCTACCTCGCGGACCAGAGCACCGACGGGACGAACGAGCTGTACCGAGTGCCCATCGGGGGCGGGGCGGTCACCCAGCTCAACGGCGCGCTCCCGGCCGGCGGGAACGTCCTCGAGTTCAACGTCAGCCCGGACGGCGCGCGCGTCGTCTACCGCGCGGACCAGAGCACGCTCGGCGTCGACGAGCTGTACAGCGTGCCGATCGGCGGCGGGGCGTCGACCAAGCTCAACGGAACGATGACGCCCGGGGGGTCGATGGCCGACCCCGGCCCGGGTCTCTCGAGCTTCCTGTTCACCGCGGACGGCGCGCGGGTGCTCTACCTGGCCGACCAGACGACGGTGGGCGTGTTCGAGCTGTTCAGCGTGCCCACGGGCGGCGGGGTGGCGACGAAGCTCAACGGCACGCTCGTCGCCGGGGGCGACGTCGCCTTCTTCAAGACCGACGGCGTGAGCGCGCGCATCGTGTACGTGGCCGACCAGGACACCGACGGGAGGAACGAGCTGTACTCGGTGCCCGCGGCGGGTGGCGCCGTCACCAAGCTCAACGGGACGATGCCGGGCGGCTCCACGGGCATCGCCACCATCGGCGCTTTCCGCGTCTGGCCCGACGGCTCGAAGGTCGTCTACCGCACGGACCAGAGCACGGCGGGGAAGATCGAGCTGTACAGCGTCCCGATCACCGGCGGCTCGCCGACCAAGCTGAACCCGGCGCTCGTCGCGGGCGGCAACGTCGTGGCCCTCTCGCTTCCCGTGTTCGCCGACGGCTCGACGCGCCTGGCCTACCGGGCCGACCAGGAGGTGGACGAGCGCTTCGAGCTGTACAGCGTCCCCGTCAACGGCGGCAGCGTGTTCAAGCTCAACGCGTCGCTCGTCGCCGGGGGCGACGTCACGCTCCAGGGTGGCGGGATCTACGACTCCACGGTGCTGTTCGTGGCCGACCAGGACGTCGACGAGCAGTTCGAGGTCTACAGTGTCCCGGCCATCGGCGGCACTCCCCTCAAGCTCAGCGGCACGATGGCGGCGGGCGGCGACCACGTGGGCACGAACTTCGACGACACGCGGGCCGCGATCCGCATGGACCAGCTGTCCGACGAGGTGATCGAGCTGTTCGGCGTGCGGCCGGCGGGCGGCGTGCCGCTGCGCCTCAACGCGCCGCTCGTCGCGGGCGGCGACGTGGTGGCGCTGGACTTCACGTCCGTCTCGCCCGGGAACCTCGTCTACATGGCGGACCAGGACGTGGACGAGGTGTACGAGCTGTACAGCCGGCCGTTCTCGCTCGACACCGACGCCGACGGCGTCTTCGATCGCTGCGATCAGTGCGTCACGGTGTCGGACGCCGGTCAGCTGGACGCCGACGGCAACGGCCTGGGCGACGCCTGCGAGGGCTGCGGCGTGGGCACGGACCCCGACGGCGACGGCGTCTGCGGCGACGCGGACAACTGCCCCACGGTGGCGAACCCGGGCCAGGCGGACTTCGACGGGGACGGGGCGGGAGACGCCTGCGACGCCGACGACGACAACGACGGCCTGGCCGACGTCGTCGAGACCGATACCGGCACCTACGTGGGCCCCGGCGACACGGGAACCGACCCGCTCGACGCGGACACCGACGGCGATGGCGCGTCCGACGGAGCCGAAGTTGCCGCGGGTACGGATCCCACGAGCGCGGCCATGACGCCGCCGCGCGTCCCGTTCGGACCGCAGCGTACGATCAGCACGTCCGCGGCGGGGGCGTACGGGGTCCACGCGGCCGATCTGGACGGCGACGGGGACGTCGACGTCCTGTCGGCCTCCGAAGTCGACGACAAGATCGCCTGGTACGAGAACACGGACGGCCGTGGCACCTTCGGTCCGCAACAGATCATCACGACCTCGGCCGACCGCGCGCGCTCGGTCGTGGCGGCGGACCTCGATGGCGACGGCGACCTGGACGTCGTATCCGCATCCATGACGGACGATACGGTCGCCTGGTACGCGAACACCGACGGCCTGGGCACGTTCGGATCGAAGCAGGTCATCACCGCGCTCGCCGCTGGCGCATCCTCGGTGGTCGCCGCCGACATCGACCGTGATGGGCACCTCGACGTCGTCTTCGCCGAGCTCAACAACTGGGCGGTGGCTTGGTGCCGGAACCTCGGTGGGGGGACGTTCGCATCGAGGCAGGTCATCGACGCCAACGCGCCCGGCGCCATCTCGGTGTTCGCCGCGGACATCGATGGGGACGGCGATACCGACGTGCTTTCGGCGGCACAGTACGGCGATAGGGTCTCCTGGTACGAAAACACCGACGGGGCGGGCACCTTCGGCGCGCGCCAGGTGATTCGTGACGGGCTCGGCGGGCTGTGGCAAGTGTACGCCGCGGACCTCGACGGGGACGGGGACACGGACGTCCTGTCGACGTCGTGGACCACCGCCAAGGTCAGCTGGTACGAGAACGACGGGACCCCTGGAGGGCTCGGCGACTGGACGGTGCACGAGCTGACGAGCCCGGGGGACGGTCTTTCCGCGACCTCGCTCGTCGCGAGCGACCTCGACGGCGACGGCGACCAGGACGTGGTGTTCGTGCGGCAGTACAAGGCCGTCTGGTACGAGAACGTCGACGGGCACGCGACTTTCGGACCGCAGCAGACTGTCTCCCCCTTCTCGACGATCAACAATTACAGCGGCGACGGGATCTTCGCGGCGGACGTCGATGGTGACGGCGACATGGACGTGCTTTCGGCGGAGTCGTGCAACTTGATTGGAGGCAGCTGTCCCTCGAACAAGATCGCTTGGTACGAGAACCTGACGCCGCACCGGAACGCGGCGTTCGCGACACCGCAGGTGATCGCCAACGTCGCCTACCCGTTCTACGCGATCCCGGCGGACATCGACGGTGACGGCCTGCTCGACGTCGTAACCGCGTCGTACAACGACGACAGGGTCCGGTGGCTCGAGAACGACGGGGCGCAGCCGCCCGGCTTCACGGCCCGGACGATCACCTCGAACGCCGACGGAGTCGAGGTCGTGGCGGCCGTCGATCTCGATCGCGACGGCGACCTCGATGTCGCCTCCGCCTCGTTCAACGACGACAAGATCGCGTGGTACGAGAGCAACGGCGCCTCCCCGCCCACGTGGACCGAGCGTGTGATCACGACGACTGCCGACGGCGCGTGGTGGGTCGGCGTCGCGGACATGGATCGTGACGGGGACCTCGACGTCCTGTCGGCCTCTGTGCAGGACACCACGCTCGCCTGGTACGAGAACGACGGCTCGATTCCGCCGGGTTGGACCGAGCGCGTCATCTCGTCGTCCATCCAGACGCGGCGCTGCGCGGTGGCCGACCTGGACGGTGACGGCGACCTGGACGTCGTGGCCCCGCGCATCGGGCCGGGGACGATGAACTGGTACCGGAACGACGGTGGCGCGCCGATCGCCTGGACGACGCTCAACCTCGGTCCCGTCGGGATCGGGACGCCGAACGCGGTGACGACGGCCGATGTGGATGGCGACGGCGACACGGACGTGATCGCCTCCGCGTACTCGGACCCCTTGCTCGCGTGGTACGAGAACGACGGCGCCCCATCGCCGTCCTGGGCCATGCACCTGATGCCCAAGACGGTGGTCGGGTGGTTCCCGATCTCGGCCGGCGACCTGGACGGCGACGGGGACGTCGACATCCTCTCCGGGACCAACTATCTGTTGGTCTGGTCCGAGAACGATGGGGGACAGCCACCCGTCTTCACCGATCACACGATGGCGATCACCGGGACCGCGAACTCCGTGGAGCCCGCGGACCTCGACGGCGACGGGGACCTCGACATCTTGGCCGTCGGACTCATCGGGGGCGGCCCGACCGACACGATCCTGCTGCTCGAGAACCGGGGCGGGCAGTTCACGCTGGGCACCACCGCGCTCGCCCCGACGAGCCTCGTCGACGGCTCGACCGCGGCGCTGTTCGAGATCGAGCTGACGTCGAACGGGCGATCGGGCGACCACGATATCGAGCTGGCGACCTTGGAGTTCTTGGTGACCGATGGTTCCGGCGCGACGCTGTCGAGCGACGAAGCCAACGCCCTGATCGACCGCGTCCAGGTCTATCTGGACAACGGCTCCTCGCTCCTCGAGCCGGAGAACGACACGCTGGTCACGACCGTCGGGGATCTGCAGCTCTCGCCGCTGGTGGTCGAGTTCGCGGCCGGCGACCCCCGGGTGCGGGTCGGTCCGGGCGGGAGCCGGACCTTCTTCCTCGTGGTCTCGTCGACGACCGATGCTTCTGCGCGGAGCCCCGGGGCGTTCCGCGTGACCCACGTCACCGAATCGAGCAGCAAGGCGCGGGACAGGAACACCGGCGGGTTGCTCGACATGGAGTTCGCTGCGAACGTCGCGACTCCCACGATCACCGCAGTCGCCGACCTGACACCGCCTTTCGTCATCGGCATGTTCCCGTTCGCCGGCACCGTCGACGTCGGGCTGGCCACGGATGTCGTGCTGTTCTTGAGCGAGCCGATCGACGCAGCCACGGCCTCGCTGGGCGTTTCGCTGTCCAGGGGCGGGCTCAAGGTGTCGGGCCAGACCTCGGTTTCCAAGGACGGCACCGTGGTCAGCGTCGATCCCGAATTGATGCTGGCACTCGACGAGGGCTACTTGCTGAAGGTCACGGGCGCGCTGCGCGATCGCTCCGGGAACCCGGCGATCCCGTTCAGCGCGACCTTCGACACGACGGGGAACGCGAGCGCAGGGCAGATCGACGCCGGCGAACTCGGCGAGACGGCGGGTGGCGCGACGGTCGAGGGTCAGAACGCGGACGACCACTCCGGCTTCGCCACGGCCGCTGTGGGCGACGTCAACGGCACGGCCGGCGTCGCCGACCTGCTCATCGGCGCTCCGAATGCCGACCAGGGCGGGGTCGACGCGGGCCAGGCCACGCTCGCTTTCGGCGGCCCAGAACTGCAGTCCAACGTGGGAGGGCTGGTGGCGCTGGTCTACGCCACGGGCACGCCCGCGGACTTCATCGGCGAGACGGTGGCGCGAGCGGGTGACCTGAACGGCGACGGCGTACAGGATTTCCTGATCGGCGCGCCGCGCTCGGATCAGGGCGGGACGGACGCCGGCGCGGTCTACCTCGTTTTCGGCCACTCCGGGCTGGACGAGCTGGCGCCGGCGACGCTGGACCTCGACGACCTGGCCTCCTGCGCCATGCCGACGCTGTGCGGTGTGAAGTTCCTCGGTGCCGGCCCGGGGGACGAGGCCGGAGCCTCCATCTCCTACGCTGGAGACGTCAACGCGGATGGCGCGGACGACCTGGTCATCGGTGCTCCCGGGGCCAGCCCCGGCGGCAAGGCGCAGGCCGGCCAGGCGTACCTGGTCTACGGTCCGCTCGCGGCGGGGGTGGTGCAACTCGACACGGTGGGCACGAGCACTGCGGGTCTGACCTTCAACGGCGAGTCGGCGGGCGACCGGTTGGGGGTGTCGGTCTCACAGTGGGAGCAGCAGGGCGGGGACGGGATCGACGACTTGCTGCTCGGCGCTCCAGGGGCCACGGCGCTCGACGAGTTCGGCGCGCCGATTCCGGCTGCGGGCTACGTCTATGCGCTCCAGGGCGGGACGGGACCGGGCAAGCTCGACGACAGCGGATCTCCGGGTGTGATCGAGCTGAGTCGCGTGGCCAACGGCGGCGCGGATCAGGTTGCGGGCATGGTGTTCCTGGGCGCACAGTCGAGCGGCAACCTCGGTCGCTCGATCACCGGCGCCATGGACACGAACGGCGACGGAGTGAAGGACGTGCTGGTGGCCGGCAACGGTCTGGTGTTCGCGATTCCGGGGGACGGTCCGAAGACGGTCATTGGCGGTACGCGTACCGGCGGGCTGTCGGAGCTGGGCCTGGCGCGCGCGTTCGGCGACCTCGACGCGCTGGCCGACCTGGGTGCCGTGCGTTACGCCGCCAGCGACGCAGATTCGCTGACCGTCGGTCCCGCGGGAGACCTGAGCGGCGACGGGTGGGACGATTTCATCGTCGGCGCGCCGCTGGCAGACGGCGCGGCGGGCGCGGATTCCGGCAAAGCCTACGTGATTCTGGGCAGCCCGGCCCCCGGGGGCGGGGAGCGGGTTCTGGCCGACGTGGGGCAAACGGTGGCGGGCTTCGTCATCGAGGGTGCCGCGGCCGGTGACGGTCTTGGAGCTTCGGTCGGCGGCGGCTTCGACCTGAACGCGGACGGCGTGGCCGACGGTCTGGCAGGGGCACCCTTTGCGGACGCACAGGCAGCGACGATTCGAGATGCTGGCTCGATCTACGTGGTTTCGCCGATTCGGCCGACCGAGGTGCTGCAACTCCGGCTCGAGGATCTGGGCGGGGGAGCGACACGCCTGGAGTGGTCGGTTCCGAACCTGGCGGCGAGCTACAACGTGTACCGGGGCTCGTTGAGCACGCTCTCCACCGCCGGGATGCTGCGCACCTCGGACATGACTCAGCTCGCCTGCGGGATCTTCTCGGATGCGGACCTCGACCAACTGCCCGACACGACCGATGCCGAGCCCCCCCCCGCCGTGGGCGACGCGTTCGTTTACCTCGTGACGGCGAAGAACTTCCAGGGCGAGGGGCCGTTGGGCCCCCCGGGTGCCCAGCCCCCGCGCACGAACGACGCGCAGTGCCCGTGATCCTGTAGTCTCTGTGGCATGCCGAACTGCCCGAGCTGCGGCGCGACCCTCCGGGCCGGCGCGACGGACTGCGCGCGTTGCGCGACCCGCGTCGCCGGCGCAGGGTCGCTCGCCACCGTGACCGTCGCTCCCGCCGCCGCCCCGACTCTGACCGAAGACCAGGGCCCGACCCGCGCAGCCGCACCGAAGCGCATCGCCCACTTCACCATCACCCGCGAGCTGGGCATGGGCGGCATGGGGACGGTCTACCTGGCCCACGACGAGAAGATGGACCGGGCCGTCGCGCTGAAGGTGCTGGCGCGCCACCAGATCTCGGAAAAGGCCGGCAAGCGCTTCGAGCAGGAGGCGTGGATCGCGGGCCGGCTCGACCACCCCAACCTGGTCAAGGTCTACGAGCGCGGGGTCTGGGAAGACCTCTCCTACTTCTCGATGGAACTCGTCGATGGCGGCTCGCTCGGCGACGTGATCCAGAACCTGCGCCGCGGGGGCCGCGACGAGCGCTGGGGGCTCGAGTTCGGGTCGAGCCGCTACGTCCACTGGGCGATCGGCATGGTCATCGACGCGGCGCGCGGGCTCGACTTCGCCCACCGCCAGGGGGTCGTGCACCGCGACGTCAAGCCGATGAACCTGCTGCTCAGCCGCGACCCGCCGGCGGTGAAGATCGCCGACTTCGGCCTGGCGATCGACGCCGAGGTCACGCGCATGACCACCGTCGGCACGGTGATGGGCACGATCTCGTTCATGGCTCCCGAGCAGATTCGTGGCGAGCAGCGGCTGATCGGCGCCAGCAGCGACGTCTACGCGCTCGGCGTGACGCTGTTCGAGCTGTTGACCCTGGAGCTGCCCTATTCCGGGCAGACGCAGCAGATCTACATGAGCCAGGTCCTCACCGCCGAGGCGCGCCGGGCCAGCAAGCTCAACTCGCGTGTCAGCCGCGATCTCGAGACCGTGCTGCTGCGAGCCATGGAGAAGGAGCCCCGGCACCGCTATCCGACCGCGGCCGCGTTCGCGGACGACCTGGACAACGTCTTGCACCTGCGTCCCATCACGGCCAAGCCGTCGGGAGCGGGGAAGCGAGCGGTGAAATGGGTCCGGCGCAAGCCGGTCCACGCCGCGCTGTTGGCGACGCTCGCCGTCTCGGTACCGCTGGTCGCTCTGGTGGGCATTCGAGCGATCGGCGCGCGAATCGAGGCCCGCGCAGCCCGCATCGCCGATCTGATCGACGAGGCGCGCTGGCTCGAGGAGCGGCGGGAGTTCGCCGAGGTGCTCGAGCGCGTCGCCGCGGTGCTGGAACTCGATCCCGACAACGTGATGGCCTTGCGCCACCGGGCCATGGCGCAGTTCATGCAGGCGTTCTCGGCCGGCGAGGGGCAGGCCGCCGGGCTGCGCCAGCGGGCGCTCGAGGACGTCGCGCGGGTCGTCGCGGCACGACCCGACGCCGCCTGGCCGCACGCGATTAAGGCCTACATGCTGGCCGAGATGAAGCGGGACGGAGCGGAGTCCGAGGCCGCGCTGGCCGAACGGCTGCGCAGCGCCACGCCGTCGGATGAAGAGATCCGCGAGGAGGCGCGACTGGCCCAGGCCCGCAACCAGCCTCAGCGCGCGCTCGCCCTTTATTCCGAGCTGATCCGGCGCCATCCGGACAGCGTCCTGGCCATCTCGTCGCGGGCGCTGATCCAGGAAGATCTCGGCGATCGGGACGGCGCCTACATCGATTACCGGGTGGCCGTCGGGCTCGACCCCGATTACGACCTGGCGCTGATCGACCTGGCGCGCATGAGCGCCGACCGCGGCAAGCTCGAGGACGCCGAGAGCTACCTGGACCAAGCGCTGCGAATCGATCCCGAGAACGCGATCGCCTTCGAGATCCGCGGCCAGATCCTGGCCCAGCAGGGGCGGCTGGCCAAGCAGCAAGGGGACATCGAGGCGGCGCGCCGGCTGCTCGAGCAGGCTGCGCAGGCGACCCGGGCCGGACTGGCGGCCTCGAGCGGTCTGAAGTGGGCGGAGCTGAACCTGGCGACCATCACGTACGAACTCGCCAGGCTCGACGAGCGGACCGATCCGCAGTTGATCTCCCAGGCTCTCGAGGGGTATCGGAGAGTTCTCGAGCGGTTCGCGGTGCTGCCGGAGAAGGGCCAGGATCGCGACGTCTATGTGGCGGGCCTGGTCAACACCTGCGACGCCCAGATCGAGCTTCGGCGGCTGCAGGAGGCGCTCGCCACCTGCTCGCGGATCGCCGAGCTGCTCCCGGACAATGCCGTGGCGTTCTACAACCTGGCGGCCATCTACACGCTGATGGGGCGCAAGGACGACGCGCTCGACGCGCTCGAGCGGGACGTCGAGCTGGGGGACGCCGACTGGAAGTATCTGCGCAGCGATCCCTGGTTCGAGGATCTCCACGGGGATGTTCGGTTCGAGGCGCTGCTGTCCCGCATGAAGGGCGGCGCAAGCTAGCCCGATCGGCTCAGGGGTGGAGCGGCCAGAGCAGCGGAATGACGAGCAGGCTCAGCCCGCCCACGAGCACGGTCAGCCCGCAGCCGACCTTCAGGAAGTCCAGGAACCGGTAGTGGCCGGTCCCGTAGACCAGCAAGCAGGCCGGCTCGAACGGCGTGATGAACGAGCAGGACGCGGCCACCGTGATCGTGATGGCGAAGGCGCGGGGATCGACCCCGATGCTGTGGGCGGCGTGGACCGCGACCGGCAATACGAGAAGGGCCGCGGCCGCATTGCTCAGGGGTTGGGTCAACACCACCGTCAGGGCGAAGAAAGCGGTCATGAGCAGCCACGGGTGGTCCGGGCCGATCAGGTTCGTGGCCTGGTCGGCGAGGAACGCCGCGGCCCCCGAGGTTTCCATGGCCAGACCGAGGGCCGACATGGCGGCGAGCATCACGAGGAATCGGACGTTCAGGTAGCTTCCGGCCTCCTTGGCCGACAGGCAACCCAGGGCCATGACTAGACCCGCGCCGCTCAGGAACGAAGTCGGCGCGTCGACGAGGCCCAGGGACGAGGCCAGGATCGCCGCGAGCAGGATCAGGAAGGCGCGCAGCGCGATGCGCGCGTCGTGCCGCGGCAGCACGAGCGTCTCCACGAGCAGCGAGGCCGGCATGCGCGCCAGGCGCAGGAACTGTTCCTCGCGGCCGAAGGCCAACAGCACGTCTCCGGCCTTCAGCGGGATCTTCCCCACCTTCTCGACCATGTCCTCTTCGCGGCGGTGGATCGCGAGCACGCTCACGCCGTACGACTGGCGGAAGTTGTGCTCTTTCAGAGTCTTGCCGATCAGCGGCGAGTTGTAAGAGACGGTGACCTCGGCCAGCCGCGCTCCCTCGCCCTCCAGCTCGTCCACCGGCATGGACTTGATCTCGAGCCCTGGCAGCGAGCGCACGCGCGCGATGCGGCGCGCCTCGCCCTTGACCAAAAGGAGGTCGGCCGGCCGGATTTCCTGATCGCCGTCCGGCGTGTCGATGCGCCGCTCCCCGCGCGCGATGGCCAGCACCTCCACGCCGAAGCGGTGGCCGAGGTTGGCCTGCTCCAGCGTCTTCCCGGCGAGAAAGGCGCCCTCGTGAACCCGGATCTCGTACAGGAACTCCTTGGTCTCGAACTCTCCGGGCCCCACGCTCTCGAGCCGGTCGATCAGCTTGGGCGCCAGGAACAGCAGGTAAACGCCGCCGGCCAGCGCCACCAGGACTCCGACCGGAGTAAGTTCGAAGAATCCCAGCGGAGCCAGGCCGTGCTGGGCCATGGCCCCGGACACCGCCACGTTCGTCGAAGTTCCGATCAGCGTGCACATCCCGCCCGTCATCGAAGCGAAGGCCACGGGCATCAGGTAGCGCTTGCGGCTGCGACCGAAGCGGCGGGCCATCGCCTCGGCCACGGGGATGAAGACCGCCGTGGCCGCCACGTTGTTGATGACCGAGGAGGCCCCGTTGACCGCTCCGATCAGGAAGCATCCGGTCCGGCGCTCGTTGGCGCCGCCCAGCCCTTCGATCCGGCGGGCCAGGATGTCCGCGGCGCCGTTGTGCATGAGCGCTCCGGTCAGCACCATCACGCCGGCGATCATGATCACCGTCGAGCTGCCGAAGCCCATGAATGCCTGCTCGGCCGTGATGACCCGCGACAGGACGAGCACGCCGATCAGCAGCAGAGAGAAGACCTCCATCGGCAGCCATTCGGTCGACAGGATGACGACGGCCACGACGACGAGCGCGAGTACGAACCCGATTTCCATGCTGGCGGATTATAAGGGGTTCGGGGACAGGCGACCCGGGGAACGGCCGCCTACCGAGCGCGGCGCGCTCGGGAGCGACCTGCACCGAGATTCGACCGCGATCGACTCGGGGCGACGGTCGTTCGCTTGCCCCCGGGTCGGGCCTACGTCAGTCGCCCGTCCCGGCCGGGGCGACGTCCGCGGGCGTGACCGCGGCCGTGTCTTCCTCGCCCGTGCGGATGCGGTAGACTCGCTCGACGGGGATGACGAAGATCTTGCCGTCGCCGACCTCGCCGGTTCGGGCGGCCCGCATGACGGCGCCGACCGTGGTCTCCACGAACGGCTCGGAAACGCCGATGTCCAGCCGCACCTTGTCGACCAACTCCATCTTGACCGTGGTGCCACGGTAGGTTTCGACCTGCTCCATCTCGCCTCCATGGCCCTGCGCGCGGCTGATGGTCAGCCCGCGAACCTCGCACCTGAAGAGCGCTTCCAGGACGGAGCTCAGGCGCTCGGGACGGACGATGGCGGTGATCAGCTTCATGCCTGCTCTCCCAGCGGACCTCGGGCGACGGTCAGGCGCGCCGGAGCCTCGCTTCCCGATTCGGGCATGACCAGGATCGCGCCCTCGCCGTTCGAATAGGCCTCCTCGCCGTGCTGGAACACGTCGAGTCCGACCGCTTCGCTCCGGGCGCCGGCGCGGAGCGGCCACACGTGATCGATCAACCGCAGCAGGACGAAGGAGACGGTCCCGCTGTAGACGATGGCGGCCAGGACGCCCGCGAGCTGGACCAGGAGTTGCTGCGGCCTGCCGAAGAGCAGCCCGTCAACGCCACCCCACGCGCTGTGCGCCAGCACCCCGGTGAGGAGGGCTCCGACGACACCCCCCACGCCGTGCGCGGGCGCGACGTCGAGCGAATCGTCGGTCTTGGTTCGTGAGCGCCAGACGATCGCGGCGTAGCTGGGGCAGGCGGCAACCGCGCCGATGGCCATGGCCGCGAGCGGGCCGACGTACCCCGCCGCCGGCGTGATGGCCACGAGCCCCACCACGATGCCCGTGGCGCCGCCGACCGCGGTCACCTTGCCCGTGCGTTTCTGGTCGATCGCCATCCACACGACGAGCGTGGCGGACGGCGCCAGCATCGTGTTCACGAACGCGAGCGCCGCGGACCCGCCGGCGGCGAGGGCGCTGCCCCCGTTGAAACCGAGCCAGCCGAACCACAGCAGCGCCGCCCCCAGCAACACGAACGGGACGTTGTGCGGCAGGATCGCCTGGCGGCCCCAGTCGCGGCGGGGGCCGAGCACGCGGGCGGCGACGAGCGCCGCGATCCCCGCGTTGACGTGCACGACGGTGCCCCCCGCGAAGTCCAGCGCGCCCCACTGCGCCAGCCAGCCGCCGCCCCAGACCCAATGGCAGATCGGGGCATACACGACGAGGACCCAGGCCGAAATGAAGACGAGGTACGGCCCGAACCGCATGCGCTCGACGATCGCGCCGGAGATCAAGGCGGCCGTGATGACGGCGAAGGTCCCCTGGAAGGCCATGAACAAGAGGTGCGGGATCGTGCCCTTGGCGGCCAGGTCGACCCCGCGCAGCAGCAGGTGATCGAGACCGCCGATCCAAAGGCCGTCTCCCGAGAAGGCCAGGCTGTAGCCGGCCAGGGCCCACACCATTCCGACCACGCCGAGCGCGGCGAAGCTCATGACCATCGTGTTCAGGGCGTTCTTGGAGCGGACGAGTCCGCCGTAGAAGAAGCCCAGAGCCGGGGTCATGAGCAGCACGAGGCCGCAGGCCACCAGCATCCACGCGGTATCGGCAGGATTGACGGCCCCGGGACCCATTCGTTGAAGCTAGTGCCCCGCGGCGGGTTTTGGCCAGCGGTCGCGCGCGGGCCGCCGGCCGGGGCGGCGGCGACTCGCGGCTCCACTCCCGTCCGATTACGTTCTTGGCGGCGCCGGCGCGCGCAGGGCGCCCTTGGTTCGTGGCGGCGGTGCCCGGCGCTGCCGGCGAACCTATATTGACCGGCGTGCTGACGAGCGATTTCAAGATCGGCTCGGACCTCGACCTGTGCCTGGCACAGGAATCGCGGGACATGGAGCCGATCGAAGGGCTGGTGCGGCCGCACATCGACGGCGGCCGCAGCGGCGGATCGGGGCCGGTGCTGACCCTCGTCAGCCCGGCGACCGGCGAGCCCATGGCCGAGGTGGCCTGCGCCGGCGCGGAGGACATGCACGATGCCGTCGGCGCTGCGGCGCGTTGCTGGCCGCTGTGGCGCGGTACGACCTTTCACGAACGGGCCCAGCGCCTGCGCCGGCTGGCCGAGCGGATCCACGCCGAGCGGCACTCCATCGCCAGGCTCGTCTCCCGCGAGCAGGGCAAGCCCTACGTCGAGGCCCTGAGCCTCGAGGTGCTGCCGGCGCTGGACCACATGCGATTCATCATCCACCATGCCGAGCGCTTCCACGCCGGGCTGGCGGTCGAGCCGCGTCACCCGTTCTATACGCACAAGCGCGCCCATTACCTGTACGACGCCGTGGGGGTCGTCGCGCTGATCACGCCCTCGCCGCTGCCCTTCGCCGTGCCGCTGATCCAGGTCGCGGCGGCCCTGGCCATGGGCAACGCCGTCGTGTTGAAACCGTCGGAGCGCACGCCGCTCACGGGCCTGCGCGTGGGCGAACTGTGTGCCGACGCGGGCTTCCCCGCCGGCCTCGTGAACGTCGTTCCGGCGCTGCCCGAGAGCACGATGCACCTGGTGCTGCACTCGCGCGTGGACAAGGTCTTCGTCACGGGAAGCCTGGAGGCCGGCCAGAGCATCTTGCCCATGGTCGGCTGCGCCGTGCGCCCCGTCGTGCTGTCGCTCGGCGGGAACCATCCCTCAATCGTCGCCGGCGACGCCGACGTCGAGCGCGCGGCGCGCGGGATCGTCTGGGGCGCGCTGGCCAACTGCGGGCAGAACTGCGGAGCGGTCCAGCGCGTGTTCGTGGACGAGCGCGTGGCGTCGCAGTTCATGGAGTGCCTGTTGCGCGAGGTGGACCGCATCACGCCGGGCGACCCGCTGGAGCCCGGCGTCGACATGGGGCCGCTGCAGTCGAACGAGCGTCGGCAGGCGGTTCACGGCGTGGTCTCCGAGGCCGTCGCCGCCGGAGCGAAGCTGCTGCGCGGCGGGACGATCCCGGAGGGCCCCGGCTTCTACTACCCGCCGACCGTGGTGCTCGATCCGCCGATGGATTGCCGGCTGATGCGCGACGAGACGCCGGGGCCGGTGATCCCGATCGTGGTGATCGAGAATCTCGAGCGGGCCATGATGCTGGCCAACGACACCGACTACGCGCTGACGGCGAGCGGGTGGACCCGCTCGACCCAAACCGCGGAGCGCTTGATGGTGGGCCTGCGGGCGGGAGTCGTGACGATCAACGACGTCCTGTACTCCTACGGAGAGCCGGCCTCCACGTGGTCCGGGCACGGCAAGAGCGGCATGGGGCAGAACCACGGCACTCCCGGGTTGCGCGAGATGTCCCGCCAGCGCTTCGTCTCGTTCGATCCGGCCGACAACGAGGCGCCCCTGTTCGCCTTCCCCTACGACGATCGCGGACGGGCGCTGGTCGAAGCGTCGTTCGAGTTCCTGAACGGCCGCAGCCTTCCGCGCAGGCTGCGCGGGCTCTGGCGCCTGGTGCGGCTCGAGCGCTTCCGCCGCCGGACCCCGCTGCGCGCCCTGCTCGGCGCCAGCCGTCGTCGGGTCTGAGCCAGGCGTCGCGGGACCGCGAACCGAGGCCGCCAGCGGGGGCCGGCGCTCGCGCTCCCCATCGGGGTCGGTTCGTCTCGGGTCAGATTGGGGCTAGAATCCCGCCCGGGAGGGAGCGGCATGCTGCGGCGGTTCGGGAAGCGGCTGGTGGCGGGGATCGGCGTGCTCTTGGCGGCCGCCGGTCCGGCGGCGGCGGCTGGAACCGCGAGCGGGGTCGCCGGGACAGAAGACACGGGGAACCCGAAGCAGCGCGGAGAATTCTACGTCAAGGTCTCGACCGGGCTGGGCCTGACCGACGACTCCGATCTCGAGGTCCGGCAGTCGGACCCGAGCGGCGACACGAATCTGACGCTGCACGACGTCGAGTGGGAAGACAACTCGTTGAGCGGACCTTCCGCACGCTACACCGGCGTGCGCATCGGCTATTTCTTCGCCGGTCGGCCTTGGCTGGGGCTGGCCTTCGATTTCCTGCATTACAAGGTGTTCGCCGAGGTCCAGCGAGACGTGCGTATCAGCGGGGTCAACCAGGGCGTCGCGATCGACGAGGTCGCGCCGATGGAGACCGTCGTGCAGCGCTACGACGTGGCCAACGGCGTCAACCTGCTGCCGTTCACCATCATTGCGCGCCATCGCGGCCAGCGCGACGAGCGGTACACGAACGGCCGCGTCCAGCTCTACGGAGGGCTGGGCGTCGGGCCGACTTTGCTGTACACGCAATCATCGGTCCATGGGCGGACGAGGGGCGGACCCTACGAATTCGGCAACCCGGTGGTCCAGCTCGTCGGCGGCGTGCAGTTCCACGTGAGCCGCTCGTGGGACGTGTTCTTCGAGTCCAAGTACACCCGTACCGAAGCCGACGGTTCGATCGCGGGTGGATCGAGCAGCGCCGATCTATCCAGCAACCACTGGACCCTCGGCGGTGGCTACCACTGGTAGAGTTCTGGATCGCCCGCGGGTCGGTCAGAGTTTCAGCGCTCTCGCACCAAGAGATCCAGGCGAGAGGCATCGTAGGGGCGTACGGTGATGCTGCCTCCCGGCGCCTCGACCAGCACCGCCGGGCCGCCCTGCCCTTGCCTCAAGCGCGTCGAAAGGCCTTCTCGCTCGACGAGATCGAGCGACATCCCCAGCGCCTGGACCGTACCCGTCCTGGACTGGGCCAAGAGGTCGAAATGCGTCAGATTGCCGACGCGCAAGGTCACGTCGCCGCCCGCCGTGCGGATCGAGGCGTCCTTCAGCCGGGTCCAGTGCGTGGAGACGTCCACCTTGCCGGAGCCGGTCTCGATGCGGGCCGTGGCCGGCTCACAATCGGCGACCCGCACATCGCCCGTGGACGATTCGACGACCAGCAGGCCCGTCGAGACGCCCGAACCGCGGATCGACCCGGCCGTCGTGCGCACGGTCGTGCGCTCGGTCCGCACCTCCGAGAGTTCCGTGTCACCGGTCGCGGTCCGCACCTCCAGCCCGTCGCCCTGGAAGTGCAGGATCCGCACGCTGCCCCGCCGTGATTCGGCCTGGACCGTTCCGAAGCAGCGCTCCACGGTGATGTCTCCATCGGTCGTGGCCAGTTGGAGGTGCCCGCGCAGCGCGCGGCCGTGGATCGGACCGGCCCCTTGGCGCACGGTGGCCCGCGAGTCGTAGGGCAGGCTGATCGTCAAGTTCACCGCGAGGCCCGTGGCCTTGCGGTCGGGTCCGACCTCGACCGTTCGACCGCCGTATTCGACGGTCGAGCTTTCGCGCAAAAGCGGCGCGGTCCAGCGGCTGACGAGACCCTGGACCCCCGGCTTGGGCGGGCGGAAGGCGGCGTGGTCGGCCACGGGAAAAACGACGTGGAACAGCGCTTCGCCGTCCGTGGCCCGCTGCTCGATCCTGATCGACTCGACGAGCGCCCGAGCTTCCTCGATCGTCCTGGCCTCGGCGGTCACGTGGGCCTCGACCCGCACGGGTTCCAGGGGGCGCGCCGCCACGATACGAACGGAGCCGATGAGGTTCTCGAAGACCAGCGGGCCGCCGCCCGGCACGGCTCGCTCGACGGTCAGGGTCTTCTCGGCACCCTCGAGCGCCAGCAGCCCGTCCGCCGGCAGCACGACGATTCCGAGGGACAGTGCGGCGAGTCGCAATCGGCCCATGGCGCGACCTCCCGGATCGCCCGCTGCAAGGATCGGACCCGCGTCCCGCAGCAGACGCGCAGGGGGTTCCCGTGCGCCGAAGCTGTCTCGATTACGACAACTGCTCCCTCTCGTTACGATCTGGGAAGTCACGACCCGGGCCCGGCAGCCGGGCAGCAGGGTCGCGGGAGCTGCTACTGCGCGGCGTCCGGATCGTCGCCGCGGAAGAAGGCGATCCAGGCCAGGAAGTGGATCCGCGGCCGGTCCAGCGTCTCGAAGCCCAGCTGTCCCAGGGCGGCGGCGCGGCCCAGCACCTCGGGGCGCTCGCGGGCGAGCAGATCTGGAACACCCCGCACGCGGATCTCGGCCAGCGAGGCCGCCACGGCTGCGTGGGCCCGCAGTGCCGTCGCGGCGCGCTCCAGGGCCTCGTCGGCGAGCGGAGCGAGGGAAGCCACGACGAGATCGTCGGACCCGGCGCGGAAGACGCGGGCGAACGGGAACTCGGCGCTCAGGCTGTTGATCGCCAGCGCGGCGATGGTCTCGTTCGTGGCGTAGCGCTGGACCCAACCCAGGAAGATGCCGTCGGGCTCGAGATGCCTGCGCACGAGCGCGTAGAACTCGCGGCTGAAGAGCTGGTCGACCCCCGCGGTCCAGGGGTTGCTCGGCTCCGAGATGATCAGGTTCCAGCGCTCGTTGCTGCGCCGCAGGATGCGGAAGGCGTCTCCGACGTGGATCTGCAGCCGCGGGTCGGCGTGGACGCGCCCCGTCCACTCCTCGAACAGCGGCAGCAGCCGCACCACCCCAGGAGAGATCTCGGCGACGTCGATCGAGCCCACGTCCGGATAGAGCGCCAGCTCGCCGACCGTGACTCCGGTGCCCAGGCCGATCACGAGCGCGCGATCGCGCCGCGGCGCCAGGAGCGCCGGGAGGTGCGCCGCCAGCCGCAACGTTTCCCGGTCGTAGAAGGTGCTGGAGTCGGTCTTGCCATTGATCACGATCGAGCGCGGCCGCGGCCCGTCCTCGCCGAAGGCGGACGGCACGGCGACGATCGACCGGCCCAGCCCGGGAAACTGCTGACGCAACGCCTCCGCGAGCCGCGGGTTCTCCACGACGGCCAGGGTCGCCTCGGGCTCGTCGCGGTAGGCCACGATCGTGCGCCCGGCATGGAAGCTGCGGTAGAACTCGTCCACACCGCCGGCGCCGATCTGGGGCGCCCCGTGCAGGTGAAATGTCCCCACCGCGAAACGCAGGGGATCGTGCGCCGGAAAGAGCCAGGCCAGCGCCCCGGCCGCGACGAGCGGGACCGCCGCCCAGGACCGCGCGCCCCGGCAGAGAGGCAAGGCCGCCAGCAGCGCCGTGATCCCGGTCAGCACCACGACCAGCAGGAACACCTCGCCGATCCCGAGCAGCCGGTAGACCGCGTAACCGCCGATCAGGCCACCCAGCAGGTTGCCCAAGGCGTTCCAGGCCCAGAGCGACCCGGCCGTCCGCCCGACGTCGCCGAGGCCGGCCTTCAGCGCGTCGAACGCCAGCGGGAGCGTCGCGCCCATGCACCCCACCGGCAGCGCCAACAGCAGGCACAGGGCTCCTCCCACCGCCAGCTCGTACTGGACGAAGTCCAGGAGCGTGACCCCGAATCGACCCCGTAGGAGATGCGCGGCGTAGGGCCACTTGTCGAGCGTGAAGAACACCGGCATCAGCGAAAGGCAGGCGACCGCCTGGTTCAGCATCAGGGTCCGCGAGCGGATCTTGGCCCGCCGGCCGGCGGCGAAGGCGCCGAGGGCGATGCACAGCAGGCAGGCCGTGATCACGAGCGGCAGGCTGTAGGCCGACGAGCCGACCGAGAGGTTCGTCAGGCGGAGCACCAGCGTTTCCAGGGTCATGAAGGCGAAGCCGCCGAGGAATCCGATCGCGTACAGCGGCCAGCGCGCGGGCGCCGCCTGGGGTGCGGCCGCGCGCGGCGCGCCGCCGCCCCGCTCGGCCCGGGGCAGAGCGGCCGCGGCCCGCCCGACCCACAGAAAATACCCCGCCGCGGCGAGATTCAGCAGTCCGGCGGCGCGCATGGTTCCCGCCAGCCCGAGGAACCGGATCGCGAGCAAGCCCGCCGCGAGCGCCCCCGCAGCACCTCCCAACGTGTTGAGCGCGTAAAGCCTGGCGTTGACCGGGGTTGCCCGTTCGAGCGACGAGGAGAGCGCCCGGGTCAACAGCGGCAGCGTGGCGCCCATGCACACGGTCGGCGCGCCGATCAGGACCGTGGCGCAGACAGTGCCCTGCCAGAGCAGTTTCGACCGGGGCGCGAACTCCCACGAAGAAGTCAGCCCGTCGACCCCGGAGTAGATCCACGGAAAGACCAGCGCCCACAGTCCGACGAGACCCTCGAGCGCCCCGTAGGCCAGAAACAGCCTCGTCGTGCGGGAGGAGATCCGTCCCCACACCAGGCAGCCCAGCGACAGGCCGCCCAGGAACACCCCCAGGACCGTCGCGGTAGCCAGGCTGTCGCCGCCGAGAAGGCGTGACAGGTAGCGCTGCCAGGCCCCTTGATAGACCAGCCCCGTCGCTCCCGTGAGTGCGACCAGGAGGTATCCGACGCGGGTCATCAGGCTCTCATTCGCGCCGTTCTATCCCAGCGGCGCCGTGGCTCGGGATCGGACCGCGCAGGCGCGTCGCTCCAGGCGGTACCTCGGCCACGATCACCGGTCGAGTCGCAGCAAGCGGAGTCTCCGCGCGCGGATCGCACAGCACCGCGCTCACCGTGTAACGACCCGGCCGGACGTTCAGCTCGTGGACCAGCGTCACGGCCGCCCTCGAGCCCGTGACCGGGTCCGGCTGCGGCAGGGTCAGCTCCTCCCGAAACGAGTGCAAGACGGTGCCGTTCGGCTTGCGCAGCAGCCCCTTCAGCTCCCACGTCTCGCCGGGCTCGACCCAAGTCCGGGGGTCCAGCCGGACTTCCACGGCCAGGCGGGCGCGCCAGCTCGATGACGAACGGGGAGCGAGCAGGACGAGGTCGGTCGTGACCGCTTCGCTTTCGAACGGCTCGGGCGTCATCGCCGCGGTGCGGAACAGGGACTTCCGCTTCTCCTCGGGCGAGCGGACGACGTAGAACTGCGGATAGACCAGGCGCAGCCCGCGGCGCTCGTTGACATGGATCGTCAACCGGCGCTCGCGGTCCGCCTCCGGCCGCGGATCGTGAAAGCCGATCGTGTAGGTGCAGCCCAGGTCGCGTTGGGCCTTGGCGTAGGCCAGGCCGATCTCGTTGGTCTCGGAAGTCATGCGCCCGCCGGTCTCGTTGGCCAAGCGACGCAGCATCGGCGGACCGCCGAACGGCGGTGCGCCGGGGCCGAGCGACGTCCTCAGCCCTCCCGTGTCCACGGGATAGACGGCCGTGCGCGTCGCGGTCGCCAGCGCGGACAGGCTCTTGAACTCCGGATCGCGGTGGAAGCCGTCGTCCATGAACGGTCCGGAGAAGAGCACGATCGTCTTACGCCCCTCCCAGCGCTCGAGGAGATCGAACAGCATCGCGATCCGATCGAAGAAGCGTCGCTCCGTCAGCCGACCGTAGTTGCCGCCGTAGAGGTCGCGATCGTGACGCATGCGCTCCACGGTCCGGCGGACTTCGCCGAGATCGGCCGTGAACGGGGCCTCGACGCGCAGGGCGTCGCCGAGCGAGACCACCATGTGCTCTTCCCCGCCGCTCGGCCACTTGTCGAGCATCTCGCTCACGTAGTCGAAGGTCCGCGCCGCACCCGTCGTGTCGTTCCCACGGATCATGTGGAAATAGTCGAAGACCAGGACCAGCCGCCGCGGGCGGGCCGCGGATGCCGGCGGTGAGGGCTTGGAGCGCTTGCCGGGCAGCGGATCCCTCGCGGCACCCACCGGGCAATCGCGGTCGAGGCTGTGGATCGGCAGCTCGCGGCCCGAGACGACCACGGTGAAGTCGGCGACGTCGAGGTCGGGCACGGTCCGACCGTCCCGGTCGAGGACCACGAGGTCGACGAGGACCAGCCGTACGTCGACCCGCTCCTCGAGGCCGACCTCGAGGGGGGGCGGCCGCTCGGTCGCGGACTGGGCGCTGGCGCTCCCGTCGAGCAGCAGCAGGCCCCAGACCAGGCCGGCGAGCGACGATCTCCGCAGACTGCCGATCATGCCTGTCTCGAACTACTCGCCGAAGACCTGGGCCTCGAAGACCTGGAGCTCTGCCGCCCGCCACTCGTCCTCGGCCAGGCCGGCTTTCCGGGCAAGCTGGCGCAGCAGGGTCTCGACGTTCCAGCGCTGTTCGACGGCGACCTGGGGCAAGAAGATGGCGCTGGCCGCCCCCTTCTTCAGCTGCACGCCGTGCAGGCCGATTTCGATCTCCTGCGGCCCGGCCACGGCGCGCCGCGGGGTCAGCGCGGAGATCTCGATTCGCACCTCGCGCAGCTCCTCCGCGGTCAACGACGGGAATCTCGGATCCTCGAAGGCCGACTTTTTCGCCACGTCGATCACGTTTCGATAGAGCGCTGCGCCCGTCGACAGGCTGCCGACGCAGCCGCGGAGCGTCTGGCGTCCGCTCTCGGACGGGCGCTTCAAGCTCACGAAGGCGCCGCGGGACGCGCGGAGCGCGGGGGTCAGCTCGCTGCGCTCCAGCTCCGCGCCGAGCACACCGCCGTCACCCAAGCTCTCGCGGAGCGACGCCCGCGCCAGCCGCAGCAGGGTCGCTCGCTCGGCCTCGTCGAGCCCGGCGGTCACGCGGCCGCTCCGCGGAACACCAGGCTGGCATAGGACACCGAGTGCCCCCACTCGCCGGTGATGCGGCCCGAGGTGTCGTAACTCGCCAGCTCGGCTTCGAGCCCCTCCGGCAAGAGCTCCAGGAGCACCCGGATCGGGTTCTGCCCGCAGATCGTCGCGTGGGTGCGGGCGAGGAAGCGCTCGAAGCCGGGGGCGTCCCCCCCGACGATCAGGTCGATGGCCTGCATGTCGAGATCGCGAATCCGTGCGGCCACATCGGACAGGAAGGGCAGGTAGTCGAAACGCGGGCCGTAGTGCGTGAAGTCGCTCGAGACCACGACGAGCGTGCGCGGGCCGAGCAGCGGGCGTAGCGCGTCGGCCAAGCGACGCGCGTTCTCCCTCGCCTCGAGCCTGCCGACGAGCAACGGCAAAAGACGCCAACCCGGACGGAGTCGTCGCTGCAAGAAGGGCAGCTCCGCCTCCAGGCTGTGCTCCCGCCGGAACGGCTCATCGGAGACGCGCATCCGCTCGAGCACGCGCAGTCCCTCGACCGCTTCGGTGTCGATCGGGATGTCGCCCAGGGGGGTGCGGTACGTCTCGGCCCGCGGTGCGACCGCGCCTTCGAACGCCTCGTGGTGACTGGGCCCCAGCAGGACCACGCGATCGCGCCCACGGCTCTGGACATGCCGGAAACCCTGCGCCGCCACGACGCCGGAGTACGTGAACCCGGCATGGGGCGCGATCAACGCCGCGGCGTCGGCGCCCGACCCGCTCTCCGCGCCGCCGCCGGCGCGGAACAACTCGTCGAGCTGCCCCTCCAGCGCCTCCCGCGTCGCGGGATACCACGATCCAGCCACCGCGGGACCCAGGATCGCCACCCCCGAGGAATCCCGGCCGAGCATGCTTCCAGGTTACTCCAATCCGCCGGCCGCGGCCCCGCCGGCGGGAGCGGGCCGCCCGAGCGGCCCTCCCGTCACCTCGCGCGGCGACCGTCGACGAGGCCCGCGACCCGTGCGGCGACATTCTGCGGGGTCGTTGCACTGGTATCCACCGTGACGGCGGCTTGCGCATAGATCCTCTCGCGGGCGGCCAGCAGGGCCCGCAGCTCCTCCATCGCCGCCGGGTGGTCGGCCATCGGCCGCCGGTCGCCCTGCGCCACCACGCGGTTCCAGTGATCTTCGGGCCGAGCCTTGAGCCAGACCACGGTGGCCTCGCTGCAGAGCAGTTCCCACGAGGCTGGGGCGTTGACCACTCCGCCGGCCGCGGCCAGCACGAGCGACCCGCCGCGGGCCAGCGTGCGCCGCAGCGTCTCATGCTCCAGCCGGCGGTAGTAAGGCTCGCCGTGCAGCTCGAACAGCTCGTCGAGCGTGAGACCGCTGGCCTCGGTGATCAGGTCGTCCATCTCGACGAAGGGCCAGCCCAGCGCGTCGGCGACGAGCGGCCCGACCGTGCTCTTCCCCGCGCCACGCATGCCGACCAGGGCCAGGATGCGGCCGGGATCGGTCGCCGGCCCCAGCAGCCGATCGGCCGTGGTCTCGAGGGCCCGGGCCAGGGCTTCGAGCCGCAGCACCGACAGGTTGCCGTCCCCGGCCTCGATCCGCGCGAGGAAGCGCTCGGACAGACCCGAGCGGCGAGCCAGCTCGCTCCGCGACCACGAGCGCGCCTCCCGCAGCCGTCTGACCCTGGCGGCCAGCGCCGCGAGCAGCGGCGGAACGTCTTGCTGGGCCACGCATGCACTATAATGCAGCGTCCTGGCGGTTGCCAAGCCAAGGCAGTGCAGTATAATTCCTGAACCTCGATGGAGATGCCCGTGCCCCCGGACGCCCAGCAAACACCCCCCGCAGTCTCGTTCGAGACGGTCCCGTCGCGCTACCGCCACTGGCGGCTGGCCGTCGAAGGCGCCATCGCGCGCCTGACGATGGCGGTCGACGAGCGCCAGCCGCTCCGTCCGGGGTACGAGCTGAAACTCAACTCGTACGACCTGGGGGTGGACATCGAGCTGCAGGATGCCGTGCAGCGACTGCGTTTCGAGCATCCCGAGGTGCGCGTCGTGATCGTCAGCGGCGGCTACGACCGCGTGTTCTGCGCCGGCGCCAACATTCACATGCTCGGCTCCTCGTCCCACGGCTTCAAGGTCAATTTCTGCAAGTTCACGAACGAGACGCGACTTTCGATCGAGGACGCGAGTCGCAACAGCGGGCAGCGGTACCTGGCTGCTCTGAACGGCACCTGCGCCGGCGGTGGCTACGAGCTGGCGCTGGCCTGTGACGAGATCATCCTCGTCGACGACGGCAACTCGGCGGTGAGCCTGCCCGAGACGCCCTTGCTCGGCGTGCTGCCCGGCACCGGCGGGCTGACCCGGCTCGTGGACAAGCGCAAGGTACGGCGCGATCGGGCGGACGTGTTCTGCACGGTGGCGGAAGGGATCAAGGGCAAGCGAGCCAAGGAATGGGGGCTCGTCGACGAGGTCGTGGCCCGCAGCCGCTTCGACGAGGCCGTCACCGAGCGCGCGCAGCAGATGGCCCAGGCATCGCCGGCCCGCGGTCGCAAGGGCGTCCGGCTCACCCCGTTGAACAAGCGGCTCCAGGACGATCGTGTGGACTACGACCACGTCAGCCTGGTCCTGAATCGCGAGGAGCGGCTGGCGACGCTGACCGTGCGGGGCCCCCAGGACGGTCAGCCCGCCACAGCCGAGGCGATCCAAGAACTCGGCGCCGCCTGGTGGCCGCTCGCGGCCTTTCGGGAGCTGGACGATGCTCTGCTCTACCTGCGCATCAACGAGGACACGATCGGCTTGATCCGGATCCTCACCGAGGGCGACATCGAGGCGGTCCTCGCGCTGGACCGAACCCTCGAGCGGCTGGCCGGCGATTGGTTCGTGGGCGAGGTGCGGTTGCAGATCGCCCGGACCCTGCGCCGGCTCGACCTGACCGCCCGCTCGATCTTCGCGCTGATCGAGCCGGGCTCCTGCTTCGCGGGCACCTTGCTCGAGCTCGCGCTGGCCGCCGACCGCTCCTATATGCTCGACGATCCCGACGGGGCCAACGCGATCGCAGTGACGCCGATGAACGGCGGAGCCTATCCGATGTCCCACGGTCCGACGCGCCTGGAGGTCCGGTTCCTGGGCGACCCGCCGCGGGCGCGGGATCTCGTGCGACAACCGGAGTCCTACGGCGCCGAGTCGGCGCTCGAGGCCGGCCTGGTGACGGTCGTCGCCGACGACATCGACTACGAGGACGAGGTGCGCATCGCGATCGAGGAGCGCTCCAGCCTGTCCCCCGACGCGCTGACGGGTATGGAGGCCAGCCTGCGCTTTCCCGGAGCCGAGAACTGCGACAGCAAGATCTTCGGTCGCCTGAGTGCCTGGCAGAATTGGATCTTCCAGCGCCCCAACGCCGTGGGCGAGAAGGGTGCCCTGACCCTGTACGGCAAACCGCAGCGACCCAGCTTCGATCCCCGGAGGACATGATGCAGCTCTACGAAAGGATCCCCAACAACGTCAGCCTGAGCGAGAACCGGCGCCTGCTGCGCGCGCTCGAGCGCTGGCAGCCGAATTACATGAAGTGGTGGAACGAGGCCGGGCCGGCGGATTTCCAGGCCGATGAGATCTACCTGCGGACGGCGACCTCGGTCGACGCCAAGGGCTGGGCCAACTTCGACTACGTCAAGATGCCCGACTACAAGTGGGGCATCTTCCTGGCGCTGCCGGAAGCCGACCGCGTCGTGCCCTGCGGCGACTCCTTCGGCCAGCCGGCGTGGCAGGAGGTGCCGGGCGAGTTCCGCAACGCGTTGCGACGCATCATCGTGACCCAGGGGGACACCGAGCCGGCGAGCGTCGAGCAGCAGCGGTTGCTGTGCAACTGCGCGCCGAGCCTGTACGACTGCCGCAACCTGTTCCAGGTCAACGTCGAGGAAGGACGGCACCTGTGGGCCATGGTCTATTTGCTGCACGCCCATTTCGGCCGGGACGGGCGCGAGGAGGCCGAGGAGCTCCTGGAGCGCCGCTCGGGCGACTTCGACAAGCCGCGCATCCTGACCACCTTCAACGAGCCGATCGAGGATTGGCTGTCGTTTTTCATGTTCACGATGTTCACGGATCGCGACGGCAAGTATCAGTTGCTGGCGCTGGCGGAGAGCGGATTCGATCCCTTGTCGCGCACCACGCGCTTCATGCTGACCGAAGAGGCGCACCACATGTTCGTGGGCGAGACCGGCGTCGGGCGCGTCGTCAAGCGAGCCTGCGAGCTGATGAAGCAGGATCCCAACGAGGACGCGCGGGCCCAGGGCGGCATCGACCTCCCCACGATCCAGCGCTACATCAACTTCTGGTACTCGTCGAGCCTCGACCTGTTCGGCGGCGAGATCTCCTCGAACGCAGCGGACTACTTCGCGGCCGGGCTGAAGGGCCGAGCCCACGAGGCCAAGAAGTTCGAGGACCACGTCGCGCTCTCCGGCGACTACGAGATGGAGGTGGTCGAGAACGGCCGGATCGCCAGGAAGGCCGTGCCGCTGCGCAACGCCATGAACGAGGTGCTGCGCGACGCTTACGTCGACGACAATCAGCGCGGCGTCGATCGCTGGAACAAGGTCATCGCGGACGAGGGCCTCGATTTCGAGCTGCGTCTGCCCAGCCGACGCTTCAATCGCAAGATGGGCATGTATGCGGGACGGGCTTTCGACGTCGCGGGGCTGCCGATCGAGCAAGCGGAGTTCGAGCGCCGGCGCAACGAGTGGCTGCCGACCGCGGCGGACAGGATCTTCGTGCAGTCGCTGATGCAGCCCGTGCTCGAACGGGGCCGGATCGCGAACTGGTTGGCCGCGCCGACGCGCGGGATCAACGGCCAGCCCTTCGACTTCGAGTACATTCGCCGCAGCTGACCGGCGAACGCCATCTTTTCCCGTGGCGCGGGTCGGGACTTGGAACTGAACCATCGCCGATGGGACCCCTGGTTCGGTGAAGCGCGGCCGGCGGTGTAAGATCCACGCCGTGGGTTGGTCCAGGAAAGACTTTCGCCTCACCGGCTGCGCGCTGTCGGGTGGGTGAGCGGCGAAGACGGGTCCGGCGGACCTGGCCGAGTTGATCGCGCGCCTTCCGGCCCTGGGCGGGGCGGCCGCCAACGTGCTCGTGGGCCCGGCAGCGGGCGACGACGCGGGCGTCTACCTGTTCCAAGGCCAGGGACTCGTGGCCACCGCCGACTTCATCACGCCGGTCTGCGACGACCCGCGGCGCTTCGGCCGCGTGGCGGCGGCCAACTCGCTGTCCGACGTCTTCGCCATGGGTGGTCGGCCGTTGTTCGCGCTGAACCTGTGCTGCTTTCCCGAGCAAGTGCCGTTCGAGGCGCTGTCCGAGATCCTCGTCGGCGGCCGTGAAGCGCTGGACGAGGCCGGTGCGGCGCTGCTCGGCGGGCACACGGTCCAGGACCAGGAGTTGAAGTTCGGTCTGGCCGTCGTGGGCCAGGCCGCGCCGGACCGCCTGCTGACGCTGGCCGGGGCGCGCGCGGGTGACGCGCTCGTCCTTTCGAAGCCGCTGGGCACCGGTGCGACGATCAACGCGTACAAAGTGGACGCGCTGGACGCCGAGGCGCTCGAGCCGGCACTCGTCGAGATGGAGCGACTGAACGCCGCGGCCTCGCGGCTGGCGCTCGAGCACGGGGCTCGGGCCTGCACCGACATCACCGGCTTCGGGCTGGCGGGCCACGCGCTCAACGTGGCCCGGGCGTCGCTGGTCGAGCTGCGCATCGAGTTCGCCAGCCTGCCGGTCCACGATTCCTTCTGGGAAGCGGTGGCGCGCGGGGTGTCCACCGGCAAGACCGAGTCCAATCGCCGGAGCGCCGCGGCCCAGGTCGTAGTGCGCGCCCCGCTGGCCGAGGCCCAGCGCGAGCTGCTGTTCGACCCGCAAACCTCGGGCGGTCTCCTGATCGCGCTGCCCCCCGAGCGCGGCGCGTCCCTGCTGGAGGCCCTGCTGCACAGCGGTCATCGCGCCGCTCGGATCGGCGAGGTCGTCCCGGGCCCGCCCGGCCTGTGCGTCGACTGAATCGCGTGTTCACCGGTCGCGGCAGCTTCGACCTGCGGCGGCACGAGCACCAGGCGGTTCGAGGCGCCGGGACCCGCCGCTCTTCGATTCAGCGCGGCGGCGGAGCAGCGGCACGCGTGAGGGCCTGGATGAATTCCGGGTGCGCTGAGTGACCCAAATCCTGCAAGCGTCGTACCTCGGCCCAGGCTTCCGCGTGTCGTCCCTGAAAGAACAGGACGATGGCCAGGTTGTTGTGCGCCTCGGCCAGATCGGGCTCGAGCGCGAGGGCGGCGCGGTAGGAGGCCTCGGCACCCGCGAGGTCGCCCAGGGCTTCGAGGCTGAGGCCGAGATTGTAGTGCGTGTCGAACATCCGGGGATCGATGGCGAGCGCCTTGCGATAGTGTTCGACGGCCTCCGCGTGTCGGCCGAGGTGGCCGAGCGCGCGCGCGACGTTGCGCTGGGCTTGGGCCAGGTCGATCGGCGCCCGCAGCGCCTGCTGGATGCGCAGGGCCTCGCGGAAGTGCTCGAGCGCTTCGGCTGGACGTCCACTCCACTCCAGGAGCCCGCCCAGGTTGGAGTGCGCGATCCAGGCTCCCGGGTTCTTGGCCAGCGTGTCGCGCCACAGCGTCTCCCGGTCATGGTAGATGTGGGTCTGTCGCCAGGTTGCGAGACCCAGCGCGACCAGCACGACGACGGCCGCCGTCGCGGCCGCGCGAGCGGCCAGGCGACGCGAGCGAACGGCGTCGACCCCCGCCGCGGCGACGAGGGTCAACGGGCCCAGGCACGCCAGGTACTGGAAGTGGTCGGCCACGTACGAGTAGCGCATCGGGTAGACGTCGAAGAACCCGAGCGCGGGCACGAGCGTCCCCCCGAAGTACAGCCCGGCCACGAGGGGCCCACGCCCCCACGACCTCCGCTGGAGCCAGAGCGCCCCGATCGCGCCCAGCGCGCAAGCGGGGTAGGCGTAAGCCAGCCAGGCACCGGCGTCGATCTCGAAGCGCGGGTAGATGAAGGCGAGCTCCGCCGGCCAGGCCAGTTTCGACAGGTAGAACCAGAACGCACGCCCGGCCACGAGCAGGCGCTCCACGAACGAGGCCTCGCTGACCGCGCCGACGTGGGTCCGTTCCAGCCACGCGGTCAGCCCGCCCATCGCCGCGCCGATCGTCAGGAACGGCCCCAGGGCGCCGAGATCGCGCCAGGTCACGCGACCCGCCTTCCACGCCTGGAGCAACAGCAACACAGCCGGCAGCGATGCCGTCACGGTCTTGCTCAGCAGGGCCAGCACGAAGAGCCCGAATGCCAGCCCCTGCCAGCGGCGCGACCCGTTGCCACCGCTCCAGCGCGCGTACGCCAGGTACGCCCAAAGCGCCCCGAGGTAGCAGACGGCCGAGAGCACGTTCTTGCGCTCCGTGATCCAGGCCACGGACTCCACCTGCACCGGATGCAGCGCAAACAGCCAGGCCGCCAGCCAGGCCGCCCTGGAACGGAGACCCAGCCGGAGGAGCACCCGCGCCACGAGCAGCGCCGCGCAAGCGTGCAGGGCGACGTTCACCGCGTGGTAGCCCGCGGGCCACAGGCCCCACAGGCGGTACTCGATCCAGAAGCTCGTGTGCACCAGCGGGTAGTACTGGGGTGTTGATCGTGGATCGAGCCAGATGCGGCGCAGGCCCTCCGCCGAGCGCAGTTGAGTGTTCAGCTCCACGTGGTCGTCGTCGTCCCACACGAAGCCGGCCCGCAGCGCCGGAAGGTAAGCGGCGACGACCGCCGCGGCCAGCATGACCCCGGGGATGATTCGCCGGAGGCGCAGCATCGCCCGATGATACGACAGCAGGTAGGCCGACGCTCCAGACAGACGACCCTGAGCGGAAGCGGGACTGTCCCGGGCCGTCTCCGCGTCCGACTGGCGTTGTGCACCTTTGCCATCCTGGTGCTCGAGCTGGCGATCATCCGCTGGATGTCCGGTCAGGTCCGCATCGTCGCTTACTTCCAGAACCTCGTCCTGCTCGCGGCCTTCCTCGGGATGGGGCTGGGAGTCGCGCTGGGCCGGCGACACCCCGGCCTCGTGCACTGCGCACTCCCGACGCTGGCGGTCCTGTCGGCGCTCTTGGCCTTTGCCGGGCCGCTCGGCCTGATGCACGTCGAGTTTCCGGACCCCAGCATCGCGCTGTGGGGGGGCGAGTCCCAGTCGACCCTCGCCGGCTTCTTCGGCGCCACGCTGCTCGTGACGGGGTTGTTCTGGCTCGTGGCGGCGGTCTTTCTCTTCGCGGGTTCCGCCGTGGGCTGGCTGTTCCACGAGATGCCGGCGCTCGACGCCTACACGGCGGACATCCTGGGCTCCCTGCTCGGCGTCGGCGCCATGGCCACCGCCGCGGCGCTCGACACCACGCCGCCGGTCTGGCTGCTGCTCGGTGGACTCCCGCTCCTGGCCTTCACGCGGCGCCTGTCGTCGCTGGTCGCGCTGGGCGCCGTCGCGGTGATGGCGTTCGTCTCGATCGAGGGCGCCCGCTTTTCCCCGTACAACCGCATCGATGTCGAGCCGTTGACCGACGGGGGTCGCACCGACGAGTGGCGCATGCGAGTCAACCGCGACTTTCACCAGGACATCCTCAACCTCTCGAACGAGGCCGTCGGCCGGTCCCGGGATGACGGATCACGGCGGATGCTGCAGCGCGTCTACGAGCTGCCCTTCGCGCTCGGCGCCGGCGGGCGGGCGCTGGTAGTCGGCGCGGGAACCGGCAACGATGTCATGGCCGCGCTGCGCCAGGGGTATTCGGAGGTCCACGCCATCGAGATCGACCACGAGATCCTGCGGGTCGGCCACGAGCTGCACCCCGAGCATCCGTACTCCGACGTTCGCGTGCGTGCCGTCGTCAACGACGCCCGGGCCTACTTCGAGCAGAACCCGGACGAGCGGTTCGACGTGGTCTGTTACGGGCTGTTGGACTCGCACGCGATGTTCTCGGCGATGTCCTCGCTCCGTCTGGACAACTACGTCTATACCATCGAGGGGCTTCGCGCGGGCTGGGAGCACGTCGACGAGGATGGCATCCTGTCCGTCTCGTTCTCGGTCTACGCTGGCCAGTGGATCGGAGACCGGCTGCTCGGAGTCATCCGCGAGGCGACCGGGCAGGACCCCGTGATCGTGGCCCACGGGATGAACTACGCGGTCACCTACCTGGTAGGACGAAAACTGGACCCGCGGCGCGTCCCGTCGGACCTGGGTCCGGTCTACCGGGAGTTCGAGGCCGGCACCGTCCGCCTGACGACGGACGATTGGCCCTTTCTGTACCTCGAGCCCGGAGCGGTCCCTTACACCTACCTGGCCGTGCTCTCGCTGCTCCTTGGAACCGCGGCGCTTGCCGTGCGCGGGACGTACGGGCGGGCTCTCTTTTCGGCGCAGCGCTTCGACGTGCCGATGTTCCTGCTCGGCGCCGCGTTCATGCTGCTCGAGACTCGCATGGTCACCGAGCTGAGCCTGCTCTTCGGCTCCACCTGGATCGTGAACGTCAGCGTCTTCGCCGGCATCCTGCTGATGATCGTCGGCGGAAATGCATGGGTCGCGCGGCGCGCTCCGCGGAACATCGGACCCTGGTACGTCCCACTATTCGCGAGCTTGGCGCTCACCTGGGCGGTCGGCGCCGGCACGCTCAACCAGCTCGAGCTGGAACCGCGACTGCTCCTGGCGGGCGTCACCTTCGCCTCGCCCGTGCTGTTCGCGGCCGTGATCTTCGCCAGCCTGCTGCGGCAGGCCCCCGACCCGTCGGCCGCCCTCGGCTCCAATCTCCTCGGCGCCGTGCTGGGGGGCTTCGTCGAGTACAGCTCGATGGCGCTGGGTCTGCGGGCCATGACCGTACTGGCCCTGCTGTTCTACGCCGCCTCGCTCCTGGTTTGGCACACGCGCGGCAGGGCCGCGGCGCTGGCACGGACCGGGGGACGGATCTAGATTCTCGACCGGTCCCGGCCATGACGCAAACCAGGTCATCCCGCGAGCCGGCCCTCCTGGCGCTGGCCACCCTGTTCATCGCGCTGACCGCGGCCTACGGCATCAGCCGGATCGCCTGGACCCATTGGCAACCCGGAGCGTGGCTCGGTCTGACGTTCGACGAAGCCACGCTCGAGTTGGCGACGGTCGATCCCCACGGGCCCGCCGGCCGAGCCGGACTGAAGCCCTTCGACAGGATCGTCGACGTCAACGACCACCCGGCAACCGATCGCCTGGCGGTCCACGACCAGATACGTCGGGTGCGGGTGGGCCAGCCCGTACGGTTCACGGTCGAGCTGGCGGGGCTGCGCGACAAGGTCACGCGCGAGTTCCTGGCCGAGCGACGGCCGGCCGGCGAGTGGCCGGAACCGGCGGCGGTCGTCGGTCGCGCGCTCGCCGCGTCGTGTCCGCTGCTGCTGTTCCTGGTCACGGCGTTGGCGCTACTGTCTCACTCCGACGATCGCCGTGCCTGGTGTTTGGCCCTGATCTTCGCCGGCGTGCTGGCCACGGCTCCGCTCGACCCCATCGCCGGGGGAATCCCACCCTGGCTGCGCGGCCCGGCCTACTCCTACAAGGTGTTGTTCGAGGGCGTCGCTCCGGCAGTCCTGGCGCACCTCTTCTCCGTGTTCCCGCGGCCCTCGCCGCTCGACGATCGCTACCCGCAAGCGAAGACCTGGTGGCTGGCCGGCTCGGCGGCCCTGGCGATTCCCGCCTCGCTCTCGGTCCTGGTCTCACCCGAGCTGGCTCGAGGCCGCGAGGCACGGGTCCTGTTCGGGCTCGCCCTCCTGTCGTGGATCGCGGCCGTCCTGTGGTCGATCGTGTCGGGGGTCTGGAGCGCCATGCAGTCGACGTCGGAGGACGTCCGGCGCAGGCTGCGGCTCGGGGCCTACGGCGCCCTCGCGGCGTCGCTCCCGGCTCTCGCCCTGTGGAAAGTGGATGACCTCTCGCTGTGGATCGTCGTCCCGGCGGTGACGGCGACGCTGCTCTTGCCGTTGGCCTGGATCCGGTCGATGCTGGCGCCGGAGAACCCGGATGCCGCCGTGCTGTTTCGGCGCGGCGCGCGCCTGCTCCTCGTCGGCCGGGGCCACGTCGGACTCTCGATGGTGCTGGCCGGCCTGATCGGGGTGAGCGCCGCCGGCGCCGCGCTCGGACTCCTCGGCCATCTCGGCTCCGGCCAGGCCCTGACAGCCGGCATCGCCGCCGGCCTGGCCGTCGCTCCGCTGTTCCTGTGGGGCGAGTGGCGATTGCACTCGCGCTTCCGCGACCGCATCGAACGGGCCCTGTTCCGCGACGAGTACGAGTCACGCCGGGTTCTCTCGGAGCTGGCGGCGCAATTGCAGGTGGCCCCCTCCGCCGCGGAGCTGGCCCGTAACCTCGAACGGCAGCTCCACCTGGCCCTCAGGCCGACCTCGCTCGCGATCTACCTCGAGTGCGGAGGCGATTGCCTGAAGATCGAGCGCGGCATCGTGCCCGAAGGGTTCGAAGAGATCTCCCTGGGCGCACCGCTGCTCCCCGCCGAAGCAGCCGGGCCGAAGCAGGCGCGCTCGATCCGCAACCTCGACCGGGTGATCGAACTCGGTGCGGATTGCCTCGTGCCCCTGGTTGGCCGGGGCACCGGCCTGCTCGGTCTCATCGTGCTGGGGCCGCGCAGATCGCGCGAGCCGTACTCCGACGATGACAAGCGCTCGCTCGGGCTCATCGGCGGCGACGCTGCGAACGCCTTGCGAGCGCTGCGCGGGCCCGCTGCCCCGGCGGAGACCGCGGCAATGAAGAGCGCCCCTGCTCCGCGGTAGCGCAGCGTCCCCGGCCTGGCTCGAAAGAGCGGACTACCCGGCGGCTTCCTGCGTTCAACGGCACTCGGCAGCCACATCCGGCAACGCGCCCTCGGCAAGCGCGATCTCGCTGGCGTAGACCGCGTTGCGGCGACCCGTCGCGACCCCCAGCACGAGGCCCAGGCCCAGTACCGCCGCGAGCATGACGCCCCGGCGAGCGAAAAAGCGCGCGGCCGACGTGACGAGCAGCCAGGCCGGGCCGACCGAGGCGAGGTAGAGCTGCCGGTCGTTGGCCACGTCCAGCCGGGGGAGCAGGGAGTTCGTCGGGGCCAGCCAGAGAAAGAACCAAAGCACTCCGAAGGCGAGGCCCGGACGGGTCCGCAGGCAGGCGAACCCGGCGGCGACCAGCGCGATCAAGGCGGTCGCCTCGAGCGCCAGCCCCGGCGTCCAGGCCTGGCGGACCGCCAGCAGAGGGTCGGCGTTCAGCCGGTCGAGCCGCACGAGCTGGCCCCCGAGGTAGACGACCGCGTCGGCCTGAGTCCGCAAGTTCGTCAGGAGGCTCCGCGCGTCCAGGCTCGTCGCCAGCAACGCGCGGTAGGTCGGGCTGGCCAGGGCCGCGGCTGCGCCAACCAGCAGCACCGCCCCTTGGGGGGCGAGCGCGGCCAGCGCCGCGCGCAGCCCCAGCCGCCGCCGCGGGTCCGTGGCCTCGATCAGCAGCAGCGCCACGGGCACGGCACCGCGATCTCCTTCACGGAGAGAGCCGCGGCGAGCAGCAGGGGCGACACGACCAGGGACAGTCCGCGCCGGCCCTGCTCGCGACCCGCGAGCCAGGTCACGATGCTTCCCAATGCAAACAACGCGCAAAGCGAGGTCGAGCGCCCCGAAACGTAGGTCACCGCCTCGGTCTGCACCGGGTGCAGCGCAAACAGCAGCGCGCCGGCCGTTGGCGCCAGCGCCGCCATTCGCCCGTCGTCGTCGGCCCGTGCCGCGAGCCGCGAGAGCAGGGCCAGAACGAGCAGCGCGTTCGTCGCGTGGAGCGCCACGTTGATCGCGTGAAAACCGGCGAGGCCCAGTCCGCTCTCGTGGTTGACGGCGTAGAACAGCTTGAGCAGCGGGCGGATGCCGGGCATCGAGGTCCACCAAGCGCTGAGCGACTGCACGCGTGGGTCGTGAACGATCACGTTCCAGTCGTCGAACTGGAAGGTGCCACGGAAGGCGTTGGCATAGACCGCGAAGACCGCGGCGACGATCAGGCCCGCGGAGAGCAGGTCAGTCGGCCGCGGCCGCGACATCGAAGGCCTCGCGGAGCATCGCGTCCGCGGACCACCAGCGGTCGGGGGCATCGAGCAACACCGCCAGGACGCGATGGCCGTCGCGCTCGGCCAGCGCGATCAGGCATTTGCCGGCGCGCGAGGTGAAGCCGGTCTTGAACAGCATGCGGCCGTCGAGCATCACGACGTACGCGGCCGCGGCCTTGGGAAAGCGGTCGGTCGGCGCGGCCGCAGGCTGGGCCGGCGCCGGCTCGGCGACGAACGCGGCCAATCCACAGGCCAATGTCGCGCGCGTGGACCGTGTCAAGGTCAGGCCATGCGCACCCAGCGGATCAGGGTGGAGAAGCTCGGCGGCTTGCCGTGCAGCAGCAGGCCCACGCGGAAGACCTTGGCGGCGAGCCACAGCGCGGCGTAGACCGAGGCCAGCCCGATGCCGATGGAAATCCAGACCTGCCAGAAGGGCGGCGGCGTGGTGGAGGTCAGGCGCAGCAGCATGACGAAGGTGTTGATCGGCGGGAGGAAGCTGGCCACGGTGGCGAAGAGCGAATTGGGATCGCGGAGGATCGGCATCCACAGCAGCCAGGGGATCATTACGACGAGCATGATCGGCATCATGAACGCCTGGGCTTCCCGCGGTTCGTTTACGGCCGCTCCGATCGCGGCCATGAACGAGCCCAGGACGAAGTAGGCGATCAAATAGAAGATGATCAGGTAGGCGAAGAGCCACAGATCGAGCAGGCCGAACAGGGCAAAGGTCACCAGGCCGACGATGCCCATGCCGGCGTAGACCAGCATGACCAGCAAGCCCACGCACATCTGGCCCAGGATCTTGCCCGTCATGAGCTGCATCGGCGAGACCGCTGAAAGCAGCACCTCCACGACGCGGCTCGACTTCTCCTCGATCGTCGTGGTCATCAGGTACTGCCCGCCCATCAACACCGACAGCAGCAGCAGGATCATGAAGCCCGCAGGCAGCAGCAGGTTCAGCAGCTCGTTCGTCTCCAGCTCGCCCGTGACCGTGACCGTCGTGGACCTGACTCGTTCCATGCTGGTCAACTCGGTGATCCACCCGTGGTCGAGCCCGGCCCCGCGGACCCGCGCATCGAGGATCGAGTGCCGGAGGCCGTCCTTGATCTCGTCGACGATCCGGTCGTCCAGCTTCTCGCGCACGAACAGCTCGTAGGTGCCGAAGGTCTCGTCCCCCGCGGCCTTGTGGACGGCGTTCGGCCGCACCACGGCCAGGGCCAGCCGGCCGCCGTCCTCGATCGTGCCCTGGTACAAGAGCGCCTTCTCCGGCTCGAGGTCGGCCCCGGCGTCGACCGCCACCACGTGGATCGACGGCACCTCGCCCAGTGCCTGCTCCACCGCGTTCTCGGCGACCGCCGCGGTGACGCCCAGGCGGTCCAGTTGTGGCGGCGTCTGTTCCCGGATCTGTTGCTTGAAATCGTCCCGTCGCGCGGCTATCGCTTCGCGCTCCAAGTAGCTCCGCACGCCGTCCAGCACCTGGCCCGTGGGATCGACGAGGGCCAGCTCACCGTCGATCTTGGGCGGCTTGTCGTTGAACAACAGCGGCATGACGGCGATCATGATTCCGATCATGAGCGGCGTGAACAGCATCCCAAAGATGAAGCCCTTCGTGGCCACCGTGGAGAGGAACTCGCGCAGCGCGATCTGGAGCATCTTGGTCACGGCGCGGCCTCCGCTCGCGCCGGCCGGTCGGGGCGCAGCGATGCGCGCAGCTCTTCGGCCTCGACGGCGGATGCGCCGCGCGGCCCCGTGACGATCTCGACGAAGACGTCCTCCAGCGTGGGGCGCTTGATTTCCACGCGCGCCGCAGGCACGGCGCCGACGATCTGGTGCATCGCTCGGGCGACGTCGGTCCCCTCGTCCAAGCTGATCTCGTAGGCGCCGTCGGCCTGGACCACCTGGCGCACGCCAGGCAGCGTGCGCACGAGACCCAGATCGGCCGACGGCGCGAGCGGCTCGAAGACCAAGGATCGCGCGTCCAGCTTGCCCCGGATGCCCTGCAGCGATTCATCCAAGACCTTGCGGCCGTCGTTGATCATCACGATGTGGTCGCAGAGCTGTTCGGCCTGAACCATCACGTGCGTGGAGAAGATGACCGTGGCCCCGCGCCGGTGTTCCTGCTGGATCAGCTCACGCAGCAGGCGCGTGCTGACCGGATCGAGCCCGCTGAACGGCTCGTCGAGGATCAACAGGTCCGGTCCGTGGATCAGGGCGGCGATGATCTGTACTTTTTGCTGCATGCCCTTGGACAGCCCCTCGCAGCGCATGCCCTCGACGCCGGCGAGGTCCAGGCGAGCCAGCCACTCGCTCACGCGCGCGGCAAGGCCCGGGCCGGAGTAGCCCTTGAGTCGCGCCATGTAGCGCAGGAAGGAGCCCACTCTCATTTTCTTGTAGAGACCGCGCTCTTCCGGAAGGTAACCGATGCGTTGCTTGGCCTCGAGGGCCGAGCGCTGGCCGAGCACGGAAATCGCGCCGCTGTCCGGAAAGAGGATCGACATGATCATGCGGATGGTGGTGGTCTTGCCCGCGCCGTTGGGGCCGATCAAGCCGTACAGGGCGCCCTCGGGCACCGTCAAGTCCAACTCCCGGACGGCGACCTTGGCGCCGAACGTCTTCGTCACCCCCCGCAGATCGATCGCGTGCGCCACGAGAGACCCTCCCCGAGAGCGTGAGATGATACCTCACCGACCGCGGCGCTTCCCGCCGGGGGATCGACGAGGCTGGCAGGCGCGGCCGGGAGGCGGCTTGCATTTCTTCTGATTTCGGAGAGACTGAGAGATCCGGCGGGTCGACCCGGGGGGGAACCAAGAGCGATGAGCGTGCAGCCCGGCAACCAGGTCGGTCCGTATCGCATCCTGGAGCGTCTCGGCGCCGGCGGGATGGGCGAGGTCTACCGCGCCCGCGACACCCGCCTCGAGCGGGACGTGGCGCTCAAGCTGATCAGCCCGGACAAGACGGCCGACCCCGAGAGCAAGAAGCGGTTCGTCCAGGAGGCGCGCGCGGCCTCCTCGTTGAACCACCCGGGGATCGTCACGATCTACGACATCGGGTCCGAGAAGGACCTGGACTACATCGCGATGGAGCTGGTCCATGGCAGCACGCTCGACGAGCTGATCCCACGCCAGGGCCTGCGGCTGACCCTGGCGTTGCGATACGCCATCGCCATCGCCGACGCCCTGGCGGCGGCTCACGCGGCCGGCATCGTCCATCGCGATCTGAAACCTGGCAACGTGATGGTCGGCGAAGACGGGCGCGTCAAGCTCCTGGATTTCGGGCTGGCCAAGCTCGTGACGCAGGGCCCGCTGGGCGAACTGGACGGCGGCGGGACCGTCTCGAACTCGCGGCCCCGCACGGCCCAGGGAGCGATCCTGGGCACGGTCTCCTACATGGCGCCCGAACAGGCCGAAGGAAAGTCCGTGGACGCGCGGTCCGACATCTTCACCTTCGGCGCCATCCTGTACGAGATGATCACCGGCGCGCGCGCTTTCAAGAGCGACACGACCCTCTCGACCCTCTCCGCCATCTTGAAGGACGACCCGAAACGGATCGGCTCGCTCGTCGAAGACGTCCCTCCGGAGCTCGAGCGGATCATCAGCCGCTGTCTGAAGAAGGACCCCGAGCGCCGCTGGCAGGGGATGCGCGACGTCAAGGTGGCGCTCGAGGAGTTGAAGGAAGAGTCGGACTCCGGGACGCTGGTACTGCCCGCGGTCGCTCCGGCGCTTCCCGCCCGCGAGCGCAGGCTCGGCGCCCGCGTCGCGGTCGGGGCGACCGGGTTGGCGGCGCTCGTCGCGGCAGTCTGGTGGCTTGGCGCACCGCGTACAGATAGCCGGGTAGCCGGGCCGGGCCCGGAGCGCGAAGGGGCAGCGCCCTCGCTCGCGGGCCACGAGCCCGACCCACCGCCGGCGACCGTCCAGCTCGTCGACGGTAGCAAGGTTCGCCTGATCTTGATGGAGGACATTTCCTCGGAGACCGCGCGCGCGGGAGACCGGATCGCGCTCAAGGTGGCGAGCGAGGTCGCGGTCGGCGGGACGGTCGTGATCGCTCGCGGGGCGGAGGCGGCGGCCACCGTCGCGGAGGCCGAGAAGAAACGGCTGTTCCGCCGGACAGCGAAGCTGGCTCTGCGGCTGAGCTATGTCAAGGCAGTGGACGGTGAGAGCGTCCGTCTCCGCGGCGCGGCGGCGCCCGCCGGCCCCGGAGCGGCCGGGGACGTCGTGGACGTCGCCGCGCTCGGCGGCCCCACGGTCCAACGAGAGAAGGGGAAGGACCTGGTGGCGCTGAAAGGAACGGAACTCGTGGCCTACGTCGACGAGGTCAAGATGTTCTCCGCGGTCAAGCCCGAGGCGGCCCGCTGACGCCGGCCCGGCGGGCCGCGCTCCCCAAGGCCCGTTCTCGCGCTGCTCAGGTCAGAGCGAGACGATGCTCTTGAAGCCACCCCAGAACATGCGCTTGGCGTCGAACGGCATCGCTGACGGATTCATCATCTTCGCCAGGCGTGGGTCCTTCATCACCTTGGCATTGGTCCGGTCGCGCTGCGCGCGCGACTTGTAGACGATGAAGGAGAAGACCACGATCTCGCCCGCCTTCAGTTTCACGCTCTGCGGGAACGAGGTGTGCTTTCCGGACCGCACGTCGTCGGCGACGCACTCGATGTACTCCAGCGCTCCGTGCTCGCGCCAGACCTTGCCGGCGGTCTGCGCCAGGCGACGGTAGGCCGCGAGCTTTTTCTTCGGAACCGGCACGACAAAGCCGTCCACGTACTTGCCCATGCGAATCTCCCTTGCGTTTGACCTTTCCGTCGATGCGCTCCCAAACCAAGGCGGCGCGACCGATGACCGGGACTCGCCGCGATGACCCGGTGGAACGGCGGCAAGCCGACGTCGATGGGGGGGCGGAGGTAGGTCGGGACTTCCATCCGCTGCAGCGTACACCAAGTAGGCTCGTTCCCACCCGGGTCCGGCGCACCCGAACCCGCTTCGCCGCCGGCGCTGGTGCCGCGGCGAGCCCGCCCCACTCCTCGTTCGTGGCTGGACGGGCCGGTCGCGGGCTGCGATCGAGGCGCGCCAGTTTCGTGGCGGGCTGGGCGCGGAGTTCGTGTTCGATTCCGAGCTGGGCTACCGGCCGCGGCTGGGCGGGGAAACCTACTCGGAGCAGGGTGTTCTGCGGAACGACTACGACGACGCGAAGCGGCCGGGTGTCGAGCGAATCCTGTTCATCGGCGATTCGGTGACGCGTCGCGGCAGCATCGTGCGCGCGCTGCGCGAGCTCTACGGCGAACAGGCCTACGAGTACTGGAACGGGGGGGTCGAGTCGTTCAACACGATCCAGGAAGTGCGATACTACCTGCGGTACAACCGCAGCATCCAGCCGGATCACGTCGTGCTGACCTTTCACAACAACGACTTCGAGACCACGCCCGCGGTCTTCGAACACGAAGGCCGGCTCGTTGTCTACGAGCCGACGCGACGGTTGTCGGAAGTGAATCCGTGGCTCCTTCGGCACAGCCGATCGTATCAAACGTGGCTCGCCCGTCCTACGCGGGGCGGGCATGGGAGAATCGTGGAAGAGACCGCAGCAAGCCTGGTCGAGCTGAAGCGCGTGCTCGACAGCGACAGCGTGCGTTTCACCGTCCTGCTGCTGCCGCTCCTCGCGCCCGTCGAGGAGGGGATGCCGGGCTCGCCGCAATGACGTCGAAGAAGCTCTATCTCGTCGACGGCACGGCCCAACTGTTTCGGGCGTTCTTCGCGATTGGCGGCCTGACGAACGCCGAGGGCCTGCCTACCAACGCCGTCTACGGTTTCACCACGATGCTGCGCAAGCTGCTGCGAGAGGAACGCCCCGACCACCTGGGTGTCGCCTTCGACGTGAGTGGTCCGGTCTTCCGGCACGCGCGCTACGCCGCCTACAAGGCCCATAGGCCGCCCACTCCGCAGGAGCTGCACGTGCAGGTTCCGTATGCCAAGCAGGTCTGCGAGGCCTTGGGCATCCCCATCCTGCAGCTTCAGGGGTACGAGGCGGACGACCTGATCGCGACCTACGCCGCGAAAGCGAGGGCCAGCGGGTTCGAAGTCGTCGTGGTCGCGTCGGACAAGGACCTGCTGCAGCTCGTCGGCGACGGCGTCACCGTGTTCAACCCGACCAAGAACGTGTGGCTCGACACGGAAGGCGTGCGGTCCAGCTTCGGCGTGGGGCCGGAACGCGTGCGCGACGTGCTCGGTCTGATGGGCGACGCGGTGGACAACGTTCCGGGGGTCCCGGGTGTCGGTCAGAAGACCGCGCTCGCCATCGTGGGGATGTATGGCGACATCGAGCAGGTGATCTCCCGCGCCCGATCGTTCGTCGCCGCCTGGGAGCTGCGGGGCGCCCTGCTCCAGGCCATCGAGGCCGCGGGCGCCGAACCGCTGCTCGTCACGGAGACGGCCGCCCGACTCGCGGCAGCCCTCTCGGGACTGACGGAAGCGCTCGAGCGGCTGCTGGCGCTCGAACCCGAGCAGGCGCTGCGACCGCGCCTGGCCGAGGTCCTGCGTCGACTGCAGGCGACCGATCCGGGTCCCATCGTGGCCCAGGTGGGTCAGTCGGGTCGGGACGTTGTCCGGCCGCTCGTCGAGCTCAAGCGGGAACTCAAGGCGCTGGACAAGGCCAGCGGCAAGCGGGTCTGGTACGCGATCGCCGAGCACGCGGAGCGAGCCCGGCTGAGCAAGGAACTGGTTTCCCTGCGCCACGACGTGCCCCTCGACTTCCGGCCCGAATCGCTGGCCCACACGGGGGGCGATCGTGGGGCGGCGCGCCGGCTGTTCCAGAGGCTGGGATTCACTTCGTTGCTCGACGGCGGCGAGCCCGGGACCCTCGTCGCCGACCAGCCAGCCGTCCACTACCGGACCCTCGTCGAGGAGGCCGAGCTGGTCGAGCTGGTTTCGGCCTGCCGGCACGCCGAGCGCGTGGCGATCGCCTGCGTCGCGGGGTCCGGCGATGCATTGAGCTGTCCGCTGCTCGGGCTGGCGTTGGCGCACGCCGAGGGTCAGGCCGCCTACCTGCCGCTGGGCCATGCGTACCTCGGCGCGCCCGACCAACTCGGGATCGAGGCCGTTCGCCGCGAGGTCGGTCCGCTCCTCGCGGACCCCCGGATAGCCAAAGTCGGCCATGATTCGAAGCGGCTCGTTCACCTGCTGCGTCGCCACGGGCTTCCCGTAGACGGCTGGGCGCTCGATACGATGGTCGCCGCGTTCCTGCTCGACTCCAGCCGCTCGGCGACCCCGCTCGAGGCGCTCGCGAGAGAAATCCTGGGTCGCGAAGTCTCCGCTCCCGGTCCGGCGGCGGGCGAGGCTGCGGCTGAACCGGTGGACCAGGCCTGCTCCCGCGCCGCCGAATCCGCGGACCTGATCTGGCGGCTGGCCGGCCCGTTGCGGACGCGCCTCAAGACTGCGGGATTGGCCGAGCTGTACGACACGATCGACGGCCCGTTGCTCGTGCTGCTGGCCGAGATGGAGGAACGCGGCATCCGTATCGATACCGATCTTTTGGCCGGCATCTCGGCCGAGATGCAGGTCGAGATCGCCAGACTGCGCCTCGAGATTCACGAGCTGGCGGGAGTCGAGTTCAACCCGGACTCGCCGAAGCAACTGCGGGAGGTGCTGTTCGAGCGGCTGGGGCTCGTGTCGCGGCGCAAGACGGCCAAGGCCAAGGCGCCGTCCACGGACGCGCAGACCCTGGAGGAGCTGGCCACCGCTCACCCGCTCGCCGCCAAGCTGCTCGAGTACCGCGAGCTGGCCAAGCTCGCGGGGACCTACGTCGACGCCCTGCCGCGCCTCGTCCATCCCGCGACCGGACGGGTCCACACGTCGTACGACCCCACCGGAGCGGCGACGGGGCGCCTCTCCTCCTCGGACCCCAACCTGCAGAACATCCCCGTTCGCCGGGAGACCGGCCGCCGGGTCCGCCAGGCCTTCGTCCCGGCCGACGGCTGCCTGTTCCTGGCCTCCGACTACTCCCAGATCGAGCTGCGGGTACTGGCCCACATGGCGGGGGACCCTGGCCTGGTCGCCGCCTTCAGAGCGGGGGAGGATATCCACCGGCACACGGCGGCGAGCGTGTTCGCCGTGCACCCCGATCTCGTGACCGAAACGCTGCGCCGCCGAGCCAAGGCCGTCAATTTCGGAGTGCTCTACGGGATGTCGGAGTCCAGGCTGGCCCGCGAGCAGGGGATCTCGCGCGCCGACGCCCGCCGCTTCATCCAGGCCTACTTCGAGCGATTCAGCAAAGTGCGGGAGTACATCGAGGGCGTCCGAGAGCGGGCGCTCCGCGACGGCGCGGTCCGCACGTTGTTCGGTCGCCTCCGGCTCTTCCCGCAGCTGCAGCGTCGCGGCGATCGCGCGCTCAGGGAGCAGGCGCTGCGCGCGGCGGTCAACACCACGATTCAAGGGACCGCGGCCGACCTGATGAAGCTGGCGATGCTCGTGGTGCGCCGAGATCTGGCCCGCGCGGGACTGGCCGCGCGCATCCTGCTCCAGGTTCACGACGAGTTGTTGCTCGAGGTACCGCGTGGCGAGATCGAACGAGCGGCCGGCGTCGTCGGGCAGGCGATGGAGGGCGTCCACCGCCTCGAGGTTCCGCTCGTCGTGCACCAGAAGATCGGAGGAAACTGGCTGGAGGTGACCTGAGATCGGCCGGGAAGGCCCATTTGCCAAACCCGCGGCAAGGCATCAGATTAGCAAGGGTGCCCCAGCGACCGCGGAGCGATCGAACGGCTCCGGGACGCGCCTGTGGGGCCCGAGGGGAGTTGCAGCACCATGGATCAACGGAGCCGCGAGGCCGACAATCTCAGCGTCTTGGTGGTCGACGACGACCTGGCCGTTCGCGAGCTCTTGGTCGAGGGGCTCGAGTCGTTCGGCTATCCGTTGCTGACGGCCAGCGGCATCGACGAGGCCTTCGAGATCGTCAAGCGCGAGCCGCTGCGCCTCGTGCTGTCCGACATCGACATGCCCGGCGGCGACGGCCTGCAGCTGCTCGAACGAATCAAGCGCTACGCGCCGGCGCTCGATGTGATCATGGTCACCGGAGCCGTGGACGCCGACACCGCGGTCAACGCCATCCACCAGGGGGCGAGCGACTACGTCACCAAGCCGTTCAACCTCGACGAAGTGCAGATCGTCGTCGAGCGCACGCTGGAGAAGCGCCGGCTGATCCTGGAGAATCAAGCACACCAGGACCGTCTGGAGGAGCTGGTCGTCGAGCGCACGGGCGAACTCGTGGCCAAGAAGCAGGAGGTCGAGCAGCTCTTCAGCGAACTCGAGGGCACGTATGAGGCGACGCTGCAAGCCCTGGTCACGGCGCTCGATCTGCGCGACAACGAGACCCACGGGCACTCCTACCGTGTGGTCGAGTACGCGACGGTCGTGGCCGAGCGCATGAACGTGCGGGACCCGGACCTGACCTGGGTGCGGCGCGGGGCCATCCTGCACGACGTGGGCAAGATCGGGGTCTCCGACGCGATCCTGCGCAAGCCCGGCACGCTGACGCCGGAAGAGTGGCAGGAGATGCGGCGGCACCCCGAGATGGGCTACCAGATGCTGAAGCACATCCCGTTCCTCAAGCCCGCGCTGGGCATCGTGCTGCACCACCAGGAGCGCTGGGACGGCACCGGCTATCCGCATGGACTCGCGGGCGAGAGGATCCCGTTGGGGGCGCGGATCTTCGCGATCGTGGACACCTTCGATGCGATGACCTCCGATCGCCCCTACCGCAAGGCGCTGGGAATGCAAGCGGTCCGCGACGAGATCCAGCGCTGCAAAGGCACGCAGTTCGACCCGCGGGTGGTCGAGGCCTTCATGTCCATCGAACATGGCACGTGGGACACGATCCGGCTCAGCGTGCATCAGAACGTTCTCGTTCTCGAGGAAGAGGTGCGGCGCGTCCTGCGCTGAGGCTCGTTCGCGCCGACCGACGGCACCCGGCTGCGTGGCTTGCCCCCGGACGGCGGCCCCCGCGGCACGCCGTCGATGCGAGGCCGCTCGACCCCGCGCGAGTTGCGATTCCTAGTTGACGGCCGGCGCGGCGAACGGAGTCGCAGGCCGGCCGGATAGTGACGGCTCGCCCAGCAGCCGCTCCTGTTCCAAGAAGTCCGCGATCAGTTCGGCCGTCAGCTCGTAGCCCGCCGGATTGCAGTGATAGTCACGCGGCAGCAGGTGGAACGGTCCGCGCTCCTGGTTCGCAGCGAACCGGTCCACCACCGGACAGAAGCGAACCTGCCTGGAAGCCGCAAGGGTCGCCAACCGCCGCTCGAGAGCGTGCGGGTCGTATCGAGTCGCGGCGATACGGCGCTTGGCGCGCAGGGTCTCGATGAAGGGTGCCCAGACCGCGCCCAGGTCCGGATGGTGGTAGAAGAAGAACGCGGCCCCGTGCTCGAGTGAAGTCTCGTCCATCCGGTCCACGAGGGCGCCCAGCAACCGCCAATCGTAGCGTTCCAGAGCCTCGGGCCGATAGTAGACGATCTCCCAATCGATTCCGTGGAGCGTCTGTTGGTCGAACCCCAGGATCCGCGCGCGCAGCCTGAACCCGAAAGGCTGGAACACCCGGTACAGGGCGGAGCGCTGGACCAGGCGCCTGAGCGAGCTGGCGGTCTCGCGCGGCAGTATCCGCCGCTGACGGTAGGGCGGCGGCCGGACCTCGAGACTTCCGTCGGGCGCGAAGGAGAACATCGGCTTGGCGTTGCCGTAGGCTTCGGGGCTGACGATGCCGCCCAAGTCGTTGGGGTGCAGGCCGTAGGCCACGATGTCCGGGCGGTACAGCGGCAGCAGGCGTTCCATCAGCAGCAACGCCTGGTCGGTGGAATAGCCCTCGACCCCGGCGTTCACCACGTCCGCCACGACCCCGCGCGAAACCAGGCGGCGTTGCAGCTGGGCATGAATGGCGAGGTGCGGCGGCACCCAGCGTCCCACGACGTTCGAGTCGCCGAACAGCATGATGCGCGTCACCCCGGGCGTCCTGTCCCGGCGAGCGGTTTCAGGAGTCACGCCGTCCGCGTTGGTGCGAAACCTCACGATGCTCTCGTCGCGCTTGCGCGAGATGTCCAGGTTCGGCTTCTGGATCCAGCCCAACTGCTCGTCGAACAGCCAATCGTCGTTGGAGCCGTGAGAACGCCAGACGGCCTCCGGAACGAAGAGGCGGGTCACGGCTTCGCCGACGGCGTAGACGAAGACGATGACCAGCGCGAACAGCACCAGCCGGATCAGCCGGAGCCTGGCTCGGCTCGGGGGCCGCGGGGGCTCGGCCGCGCTCATCGTCGGTGCGCGAAGCGCAGCGCGACGGAGCCGACGACGCGGGTTGCGGCGTGCACGCGCTACACCAGCTGGTAGATGAACGGGGACAGAGGTCCGAAGGCCACGGCAAACACCAGGATCGCGGCCAGGACCAGGAGCAGCAGGATCAGCGGCACGAGCCACCATTTCTTGTCCTGCCGGGCGACGAGGAAGACGTCGCCCATGAGCCGCCGCAGCCACGACCCGGGCCGCGTCGGCGTGCCGCCCGCACTCGCCTTCATCTCGCCCATGCTCCGATTCCGCTCCCGATCCCCTCGGTCCAATATGGGTACCGACGCCGGGTCAGGCTCGTCCCGCACGACGACGGAGAAACCAGGATAGGGCCGCCAAGCTGCCGTGGACCCGCAAGCCGGCCCCGCTAGCGGTTCAGCTTGAAACCTCGGCCCGCGGGCCGCTTCAAGGCGAACCTGCACTCGGCCCCCAAGACCAGGGCGTCGCGCCTCGCAAGAGTCCTGTCGGAGAGCACAAAGGGCGGCATCGTAGCACAGGCGCCGGGGTTCTTGACGGCTCGCCGAGCGCGCTGATAGCGTGGCCGCTGGAGGGAGGCCGACATTCCCCTGCTCCCTCCGGGGTGCTGCGCTCGATGCCTCGAACCGTCTCGAGACGCCCGTTCGGTGCTTGCGCCGTCATCTTCGCGGCGTTGGCTGCCACACAAGCGGTCTGGCCCGCGAGCGAACTGCAGCAGGTGCTGGCCAACTTCGATCGCGTGCAACGGTCGATCGGGACGCTCACCGCGGATTTCACCGAGACGACCAGGAGCACGTTGCTCAAGCACGAGATCGTCGCCCACGGCAAGATCTTCCTGACCAAGCCCTCTTCGGTTCGCTGGGAATACTCCGCCCCGGAAGAGATGCGGTTCGTCATCGCCGACGACCAGTACACGGGCTACTTCCCGCTGCGCAAGCAGGCGGAGCGGCGCGATGTGCGGCGCTGGGGCGAGCAACTGTTCCGGTTTCTGGGGCTGGGCCAGGCCTCGGACGAGCTGGCCAAGTTCTACGACATCAGCCTCCAGAACGACACGGGATCCGACGCGAACACCGTGGTGCTCGTGCTGGATCCCAAGAAGAAACGCGTTCGCAAGCGCATGGAATCCGTGCAATTCTGGGTCGACCAACGGACCTGGCTGCCGGTTCGCGTTCAATACACGGGCGCGCAGGGCGACACGCGCCTCGTCGAGTTCGAGGAGATGACCATCAACCCGACACTCGCCGCTTCTCTTTACGTCGTGGAGCTCCCCCCGGACGTCGAGGTCTCGAGGGGTTTCAGCGCGCTGTCCGGGGTCGGCGACCCGTCGGACCGTTGAGCGCGGCGCTGCTCCCCCCCCGGCGTTCTTCGATGAAGTCCGTCGGCCTGATCGTCGATCCGCGTTTCGAGGAGCACGACACCGGCCCCAGCCATCCCGAGCGTCCGGCGCGACTCGCGCGAGTGCGGCGCGCGCTGGACGACAGCGGGCTCAGACGGCGCTCGGTCGTCCTGCAGCCGGTGGCGGCGACGGACGAGCAGCTCTGCTCCGTTCACGACGCCGATTACGTGCGCCGGGTGGCGGAAGCCTGCCGCTCGGGGCAGTCCGTGCTGGATTCGATGGACACCGCGATCTGCCCGGCCAGCGAGCACGTGGCCCGACTGGCCGCGGGCTCGGTTGCGGCGCTGTGCTCGGACGTGGCGCAGGGCGTCCTCGATCGAGGCTTCGCCGCCGTACGGCCCCCCGGACACCATGCCGAGCGCGATCTGGCGATGGGTTTCTGCCTGTACAACAACGTGGCGGTCGCGGCGCGCTGGCTGATTGCCACGGGCATCGACCGAGTGCTGATCGTCGACTGGGACGTACATCACGGCAACGGAACGCAGCACATTTTCGAGGCCGACGCCGACGTCTTCTACTATTCCTGCCACGAGTGGCCGTTGTACCCCGGCACGGGCGCCCGACACGAGCGGGGCCGCGGCGCGGGCGCGGGCACGACGCTCAACTGTCTCTTGTCCCCCGGGGCGGGAGACGAGGAGTTCCTGGCCGCGCTGCGCGACGAGCTGGTGCCGGCGGCCGAGGCGTTTTCTCCGGGATTCGTGATCGTCTCGGCCGGCTTCGACGCTCACCGCCGCGATCCTCTGGCCAGTCTCGAGTTATCGACCGAGGCCTACGCCGAGGCGACGAGGATCGTCTGTGACCTGGCCGACCGTCTGGCCGGCGGCCGCTTGGTCTCGGTGCTCGAGGGCGGCTACGACCTGGACGCGCTGGCCGATTCGGTCACGGCCCACGTCGGCGCGCTGTTCGCCGCCTGACCCGTCGGAGGCGCCTACCAGGTGCGCGTCTTGTGCAAGGAGGACTCCGCCGCGGCCCGATCTCGGTCCTTGACCCAGCTCTCGAGACCGTCGATCTGCGCGGATTCGACGCCGGCCGCCGGAACGGCGCGCCGGGCCTCGATCCAGCTCTGCATGGCGCCGAGCAGCTCTGGGGCGAGCCGCGGGTCATGCTCCAACAGGACGCGGTAGGCGTTCTGCGCGTCGTTGATGCGGTTCATCGCCAGGTACGCTTCGCCGCGGTACTCCAGCGCCGGCCCGTAGCCCGGGGAGATTTCGAGAGCAGCGTCGTAGGCGGCGAGGGCCTTCGCGTAGTCGCCGAGCTGCCGGAAGGCGTAGCCCAGTCCAGCGAGGGCCTGATAGTGGCGCGGGTTGGACGCCAAGGCCGAGGTGAATTCCGTCACGCTGCGTTCATGGGCCTGGCTGATTTTCTGCTCGATCTTGTCCCGTTTCTCCGCGGGGGCCTGAACCAGCTTCTTCTCCAGGCGCCAGGCCTCGTCGCGCTGGGCCAGCCCCTCGTTGTAGTGCCGATCGGCTTGCTGCTCAGGCGTCAGCTCCGCCTCGACGGGAGCGATCTCCTCGATGCGCGATCCGCCCGCCGCCAGGGCCGGCAGGCCGCAGACCAGGGCCAGGGCCGCTCCGAGAACAACCGTCATCCGCCTCTTGGTCTTGGGCATGGCCTCTTCCTCCCGTTCGTTACCAGCCGCAGCTGCGCTCCTGATTCTGTTCGGCGAGCCAACGCTGGAGCGGCGCGAAGTAATCCAGGATGGCCGTGGCGTCCATCTGGCGCTGGCCCGTGAGCGTCTCGAGCGCTTCGGGCCATGGTCGGCTCTGACCCATTTCCAGCATCTTGATCAGCCGCCGTCCGGCTTCCACGTTGCCGTAGATCGAGCAGCGGTGCAGCGGCCCGGCGAACCCCGCCGCCTCGCACAGCGCGCGGTGGAACTGGAACTGCAGGATGTGGGCCAGGAAGTAGCGCGTGTAAGGGACGTTGGCGGGCACGTGGTACTTCGCGCCCGGATCGAAGTCCTGCTCGCCACGCGCCACGGGCGGCCGGATGCCCTGGTACTTCGTGCGCAACGCCCACCAGCCGGCGTTGTAGGCCGCGGGACCGATCTCGCCGGAGAAGACTTTCCAGCGGAACTGATCCACCAGCAGTCCGAACGGCAGGAACGCGACCTTGTCCAGCGCCATGCGCATCAAGAGGCCGATGTCGCCTCCGGGATCGGGGGCCTGGTCGAGCAGTCCGATCGTCACCAGGTATTCGGGCGTGACGGACAACGCGATCGTATCGCCGATGCCCTCGTGGAAGCCGTCGTTCGCGCTGTCGCGGTGCAACGGCGAGTGATGCTTGTAGGCCCGCTGGTAGTAGTTGTGTCCCAGTTCGTGGTGGATCGTCGTGAAGTCCTCGTCGTTGATGTCGATGCACATCTTGATTCGTAGGTCATCGGCTTGGTCGAGGTCCCAAGCGCTGGCGTGGCAGACCACGTCGCGGTCCGCGGGCTTGGTGAACAGCGACCGCTTCCAGAACGTATCGGGCAACGGGTCGAAGCCCAGCGAAGAGAAGAACCGTTCGCCGTAGCGCACCATCTCCCGGGCGTCGAGTTCCTTGGCCTTCAAGAGCTCGGTCAAGTTGTAGCCCGGGTCGCTGCCGCCGGGTTCTACCAGGTCGTAGATGTTGCCCCACGATTGGCTCCACATGTTGCCCAACAGGTGCGCGGGGATCGGCTGGCCGGCGGGCACGACGTCCGCGCCGTACTTCTCGGCCAGCTTGGCGCGCACGTGGCAATGCAGGGCCTCGTACAGCGGACGCACCTGGCCCCACAGGCGATCGACCTCGGCCGCGAACTGGGCCGGCGTCATGTCGTAGTTCGAGCGCCACAGCTCGCCGAGGTCGGCGAAGCCCAGATCGCGCGCTCCCTCGTTCGCCAACTCCACGAAGCGCGCGTACATGCCTCGCAACGGTGGCGAGATCGTGCGCCAACCGACCCACAGGTCCAGCAGTTCCGCGGGGTCCCGGCTCGTGGCCAGGATCCGCTCCATGGCGGTCAGGTCCAGGCACTCCCCGCCGCGGGCGGCAGAGCAATACCGGCCCTTGCCGTAGGCGCTCTCCATGCCGGACGTGATCTTGGCCAGCTCCGCTTGCTTGGCCGGGTCGCGCGGGGCGACCGAGGCCAGCGAAGTCTTGAGCAGCAGCAGCTTGCGTCGCAGCTCCGGCGGGAGTTCCAGCCCGTCGAATCGCCTGGATTCCGCCGCGAGATCGGCGGTGGCGCGCAGCACCTGCTCGCTGGCCGCGGCTTCGATGGCCTCGGTGTCCTCGGTAATGAAGTTGGCCTTGACCCACGCCGCTCTCTCGGCCGCGATCCACAGCTCCAGCAGCTGGGCCTCCGCGCGGTCGATGAAGCGCCGCGCCTCGTCCACCGTGGCGGCGGGGGCCGCCATGGCGGCGATGCCGGCCAGGGCGACGAGGGCCAAGCCGCAGAACCTGCGCGGGGTGTCCTTGCTGCTGTTGCTCACGGGTCGAACCTCCGAGCGTCGCTGGCACTGTTGGGGGTGATCCGGCCAGACAGTATAACCGTGGGATCCAGCCCGCGCCGGGTGGGCTCCCGGCCCCGGCGGATCAGGGTATAGTGAGAAGTTGCCGCGGGGTTCGCGTGCCGAGGAGCTGGCGCCGCAGATGAACTGTCCCGCCTGCCGCATCCCCCTCGTCGTCGTCGAGCGCGAGGGCATCGAGATCGACTGGTGTGTCGAGTGTCGCGGTCTCTGGTTCGACGCGGGCGAGCTGGAGCTTCTGGGTGAGAGGGCCGGCGTCGCGCTCGCCGCTCCGATCGCGAGCGGGCCGGCCGAGGAGGCGGGGGGCGAGCGGCCGGCGCGGCGCTGCCCCCGCTGCGCTCGCCGCATGGCGCTCTTGGGACTGGCCGGGGACGATGGCCGGACTGCGGCGACGGTCGACCGTTGCCACGAGCACGGCTGGTGGCTCGATCTCGGCGAGCTGGGCCGGATCCTCGGCGCGCGAAGCACCGAGCGGGAAGCGGACGATGCTTTGATGATACGGTTCCTCGGCGAGACGTTCCGCGCCGGGGCCGCCACCGGCCGGCCGCCGGGATCGGGGAGGAGATCATGGTCGTAATCGTGCTCTTGGTGCTGCTGGGCGCGGGCGTGCTCGGCGTGCTGTGGCTGATCGGCATCTACAACGGCCTGGTCCGTCTGCGCAACGAGGTCAAGAACGCGTGGAGCCAGATCGATGTGCAGCTCAAGCGCCGCCACGACCTCATCCCCAACCTGGTCGAGACGGTCAAGGGCTACGCCAAGCACGAGCGGGAGACGCTCGACGCGGTGATCCGGGCGCGCCAGCAGGCCATCAACGTCACGGGCAGCGTGGCCGACCGGGCCCAGGCGGAGAACATGCTGTCGCAGACGCTGCGATCGCTGTTCGCGGTCGCCGAGAGCTATCCGGACCTCAAGGCCAACCAGAACTTCCTGGCCCTCCAGGAAGAGTTGACCTCGACCGAGAACAAGATCGCTTTCGCGCGCCAGTACTACAACGACTCCGCGCTGCAGTACAACAACAAGACCGAGATGTTCCCGTCGAACATCGTCGCCGGGACGTTCAGCTTCGAGCGCGCCGATTTCTTCGAGGTCGAAGCCCCCGCCGAGCGCGAGGCGCCCAAGGTCAGCTTCCAGTAGCGCGGCGGCCCCGTGTGGGAGATCATTCGCGCCAACCGGCGTCGCAGCGTGGCGCTGGTGGCCTCACTGGCGGCGCTGCTGCTTGCCGTGGGTTACGCCCTGGGCGAGCTGGCGCGGCCGGGGGCGGGTTCGCTCGGACTGGGCTCGGCCTTTCTGGTCTGGCTCGGCCTGGCGCTCGCCGCCTACTTCAGCGGCGACCGGATCCTGCTGGCCGCCAGCCGCGCGCGGCGCATCCGCCGGGAGCACCATCCGGTGCTGTGGAACGTCGTCGAGGAGATGTGCATCGCCTCGGGGCTGGCCCGGCTGCCCGAAATCTACATCATCGACGAGCAGGCGCCGAACGCCTTCGCCACGGGACGCGACCCTGAGCGCTCGGCGCTGGCCGTCACCGCCGGCCTGCTCGAATCGCTCGACCGTGACGAGTTGCAGGGCGTCGTGGCCCACGAGATCGGCCACATCAACAATCGCGACATCCTGTACATGACCATGGCCGGGGTGATGCTCGGGACCGTCGTGATGCTCGCGGACCTGGGACGGCGCATACTGTGGCACGGGGGCGGCCGGCGGCGAACGTCCTCGGATCGCGGGGGTGGTGCCGCTCGGCTGCTGGGGCTCGCCGTCGCGCTCGCGCTCGTCGTGCTCGCGCCGCTGCTGGCCCGCCTGATGTACCTGGCCCTTTCGCGCCGGCGCGAGTACCTGGCCGACGCCAGCGCCGCGCTCTACACGCGGTATCCCGAGGGGCTGGCCCGGGCGCTCGAGAAAATCGCGGCCAGTCCGCTCCCGCTCGAGGCCGCCAACCGTGCGACCGCGCCGATGTACATCGTCAACCCCTTGAACCCGACGGCACGAGGCCTCGCCGGGATCGGCAGCACGCACCCGCCGACCGCGGAGCGGGTTCGCATCCTGCGCTCGCTGGCCGGCCGGAGTTTGAGTCTCGCAGGCTACGACGAAGCGTTCCGCGCGGTCACGGGGCGCGCCGTGGGCGTCGTCCCCGCCGGCTCGCGCCAGGCCGCCGCGAGCGTGCCCGCCCGAGTCGCCGGGGCCACCGGGTCATCACGCCTCGAACGCGTTCGGCAAGCGACCGACGCCTTGTGGCGCCTGCAGGACTACTCCTTCATCGCCTGCTCGTGCGGCACCTCCCTCAAGGTACCGCCGGCGCACGCGGGCCGGGAGATTCCCTGCCCGCATTGCGGCGCTCCCCACGGGCCCCCCGGGATGGCGCAGCCTTCGTAGCGCGTGTCGACCGAGCACGGGCGGGGGCGGGCGGGCCTGAACCCCGATTTCGAGCCCGCCCGCGCTGCGCATCAGCGAGATCGTGGCACTCGACCCGAACGGGATCCCCGACGAGCCGAGGCCGGAAGGCGATCGGCCGACGGGCGGTCGCGCTCACCTGGCGCTAGAAGTCGTGGCCAGGTCGTAGACCTGGAATCGCGCGCCGCTCATGCTCAACGCGTCGGCGGAGAAGTCGGTGACATCCTGCGTCCCGTCGCCCGTCGTCCACATGCCGCTCTTGGCGTCGAGGCGGATCTTGATCGCGCGGATCTCGCTGAATCCGCGGAAGACTCCGAATCGCAGTTTCGGCTGGGGCGGGTCGGCCTGGGCCAGCTCGACCGGCTGACAGAACGCCGCGCTGGTCGTGCGACAGTAGCCGATCAGCACGGAACTCGGATCCGCCGCCCGGACTTCAACGACCTGGCCCCGGTCACCCCAGCGCACATCGGCTGGCGACACGACCTGAGTGGCCTCGGTCCTGCCGGAGACCGCGGCCGCGGGCTGGGCCACGGAGTAGCGCAGGGGCTCACCCGGTGGAGTCGCTTGCCGTCTCGGCGAGCCGACCCCGGAGAACAACAGCAGCAGGGAGAGCGTGACGAAGGCCGTCCCGTCGAGGAACGAGAAGAGGTGCCTCCGTTCCGCCGCCCTGCGCATGATGCGGATCCAGCGCACCCGAGTGCGGTACTTCGAAAGCCCCTCGATCCGCTCCCAGACCAGGGCGACCCGGTTCGATCGGTTGCCGGTCTTCGTCCGGGGCGAGTCGCGCCGAACGAGGCTGCGACCCAGACGCTCGGGAATGTGCAGGGCGTCGAGGAAGCTGGCGAGCGACCCCAAGGACGGCCGTGCTCCCAGCCCGTAGCGGCGCGGGAACATCAGGAACGTCCTGCCGCGAGCCACGCTGTTCTTGCGCCGTGCCCGGTCCGGCCCCGAGCGCAAGCTCTCGCCCGCGTGCGACACGGCCGTCAGCGCTGCCGGAAATCGACGACGCGGTATCCACGCGGGCCGTTGAACTGGAACCGCGAGCAGAAGTCGATGTCGGAGTTGCCGCCACCCACCACCGTGTACTTCGAGTTGCCGAACGGATCGGTGTCGGCCACATTGTCGGGCTGGCAGTCGTCGCCGTCCCCGTAGACTCCATTGAGTCCGGCGATGTCGGCCACGATCGTCGCCCCCGAGATGTAGCCGTTGCCGCCGCCCTGTCGCTTGAGCGCCCCCTCGCCGATCACCAGCATCATTCCCTTCCACGACGTGTTCCCGAGGACCTTCAGCTCGCCGGTGACGACGAGGATCCCGGACCCGATCCCGCCCGGGCCGACCTGCACGTCGCCGTTGATGAACACGATGTCGTCGTCGTTGGTGGGGCTCGGGATGGAGCAGGCGTTGCCCGCACAGTAGTGGGTCGCATGGTCGGCCAGCTTCTCCAGCAGCTCTTGGAGGAAGGCGCAGTCGTTCCAGGCGGGGTCCATCGTCCCGGGGCCGGCGGCGAGCAGGGGCTCGGTCGGGTCGAGCAGGTTCACTCCGGTGGCGATCCCCGAATGGCCACCGGAGGTGTACTTGTTCGCCGGTCCGGTCATGCCGGCCTCGATCAACAGCTCGGCGGCATCCGACACCGCCCCCACGATCCCGACATTGAGCCCGGGCACGCCTCCGCCCAGCACCTTGCAATCCTGGCCGTAGTACTTCTCCGCGTTGGAAGCACCGCCGACGAAGGTCGGCTGCTGTCCCAGCAGGACCACGGCGGCCGGAGGCAGCTGCGGCAACAAGATCTCGGGCTCGAGGATGGCCTCGACCAGGCGGAAGGAGTGGTTCGGACCGATGCCCACGCCGGTGACCATGACGCGGGAGTTCGAGTCGGCCAGACTCGCGCGGCCGTCGATCGGGTCGTTGGTCAGGAACGTCGCGAAGAAGCCCTCGCCCAGGGGCGCGTCGGCCTGCAGCGGGACGTCGTCGTCGTAACCGCCGAGGCCCGTGAAGTTTCCCGCGGAGTCCGTGACCGCGACCAGCGTGGCCGCATCGAAGTCCAGCACGCCGTCGGGGCCCGCCGCCGCAAGCAGCTGATCGTCCAGCTCTCCCGTGGCACCGATGGCGTCCTGCAGCGCCCTCCGCCCCTGCTCCACGCCGGCTTCCGCGAGAAAGAAGGACTTCTTCACATCCAGCTGGACCCGGCTCAGCTTCAGGTTGTTCACGCCGAGAAACAAGAGCGCGATTCCCAGGCTGCCCAGCAGCGCAGTAAAAAAGATGGCCATCACCAGCGCGGAGCCGCTCTGGCGCGCGAGCTGCGAACCTACCCCCGCTGCGCTCATAGCCGGTTCCTCAGCACGACCTCGTTGGTCAGGGTGTAGCGGATGAACTCGCCCGTGCGCGCGTCGGCGGCACCCGAGCGGGCCGTGATCCGCACCGTCACGATCGCCGGGTTCAACGCATCGTCCGGATCGAACATCGGCTCGGTCACGCCGTCACCGTCGGCGTCGTTCGAGATTCCCGTGGTCACGACGGAGAACGGCGCGGACGGGTCGCCGCTCAAGCGCCACTCGATCCGGTCGCCGACGTGGCGGATCAGCACCTGCTCCCCGTCGCCCGCTGTCGCGCCGTCCTCGTCGTGGTCGGCGAAGATCTCGATCTGGCTGATGCCGTCCGCGAGGTCCGGATCGGTCGCCACCGTGGCGAGGCCCGCGTTGAGCGGATCCCACCCGGCGCTCCGCAGGCGCCCCACGATCAGCTCCATGCTGCTGCGAGCGTTGTTCTGGGTGACCACCAGCAGCTGCTGGGCCCGGTTGAGACGCGCGTTGTGAAGGGCCACCGTGGTCAACCCGGCCGCCGCCATCGACAGCACCAGGAGGCCGATCAGCATTTCGATCAAACTGAAGCCTCGGCTGCTCATCAGACTCACAACCCTCTTAGTGAGGTCAGCGCGACCTGGCGCCGTGGCCCGAGCCGTGTCCCGCGTTCCGCTGCAAACACGACGATGCGCTTCGTGCGAGACGGAGACACCAGGTCTTCGATCCGCCAGCGCACGACGTGGAACGATACCGAGTCGTCAAAGTAACCGGCGACGTTGGCAGTCAGGCTGCCTCCTGCGTCCAGGTCGCGGAACGCCGTCCGGCGCAATTGCTCCATGCGGTCGAGGGCCAGTGCCCCCACGGTCCCCAGCTCGCCGCTGGCGTCGGTGGCCTGGGCCGCCCGTACGAACATCGGCGCGGCGCCGAGGATCGCGACCGCCACGAGGAACAGGGCCACGATGGTCTCGAGCAGCGTGATGCCGCTGGCACGCTCCGAATTCGACCACGTTGTTCCATTCGACCACATTGTTCCAGTTGAAGTACCGCGAAACAGCCGATCGTCTAGCCCCGATTCCGTAATCGATGCCTTGCCCGGGCCGACAGCGCCGAAATCGCCAAGAAGGACGGCAGCGGGTGAGGATGCCGACTCTCCGGGCCGAACGGACGGTGGTTGCCGATGCGGTGGTGGCTGGAGCGTCAGGCGATGCGTAATGTCAGTCATGCCAGTCAAGCCCATGAGTCTCGCATGGCAGCCTCGCGGGATGACGCTCCTCGAGCTCGTGATGATCCTCGGTGTGGCCACGATCGTCTCCCTGCTCACCCTGCCCACCGCCATCCCCTGGCTCCAGCGCGAGCAGCTGCGCGCCGCCATTCGCACCGTGCAGACCGGCTTGGAGCTGGACCGACTGGAGGCGTTGAAGCGCCATCGCCCCTGTCGGTTCGTCGTCGACACCGGGTCGAACGTGGTCGAAGTGTGGGACGGCATGGGCACCAACGGCACTGCTGACGACCGGCTCCTGCACGAGTTCGCGCTGCCCTCGGCCGTGGCCTTCGCCCATCCCGAGGGAACCCCGCCCGTCACCTTCGACGACCTGGGAGGCAATCGCTACCAGGTGCTCTTCACCGCCGACGGCACCGTCGCCTCGGGCACCGGCAGCCTGGTGCTCCGCGGCGGCGGTCTGTACCAGCGCCTGACGCTGACGGTGGCAGGCAGCGCCAGCCTGTCGACCTGGAGCGGGTCGAGCTGGCACATCTGAACGACCGATCCAGGCCGCCGGACGGCCGATCTCGCGGCTGCGGCGCCGGAGCTGCGGGCGGAGGCGTTCCCTCCCGAGGGACGGCCAGCGGCCAGCCGGCCGTACGATCGGCCGCCTCGGGAAACTGGCGCAGCCGGTTGGCGAAGGTCCCCCCGTGCCGTTTGATTGTCCCGCCCTCGTTGCGCAAATCTTCCACCCCGCGGGCGCAGCGATCCGGTATCGTCCGGTGCGGTTTCTGGACTACGATGGGTCGATCAGGGGAGGGGACCATGACCGAGAAGACGCCAGGTCTGGATCAGGAGGCGGCCGTGAGCCAGCGATACTCCGGCGCTGCCCGCCGACGCGAGGAGAATCTTTGCTGTCCCTCCTCCTCTTACGATCCCCGCTTGCTGGCCGCGATACCCGAGGAAGTTCTCGACCGCGACTACGGCTGCGGCAACCCTGCCGCCTACTTGAGGACGGGGGAGACCGTGCTGGATCTGGGATCCGGGACGGGCAAGGCCTGCTTCATCGCCAGCCAGGTCGTGGGGCCGGAGGGCCGGGTGATCGGCGTCGATATGAACGACGAGATGCTCGAGGTCGCCCGGCGCAACGCCCCCGAGGTGGCGCGACGCATCGGCTACGCCAACGCGCTCTTCAAGAAGGGAAGGATCCAGGATCTTGGCCTCGATCTCGAACGACTCGACGAGCACCTGAGAGCCTGCCCCGTAGCCTCCACCGCGGATCTGGCGCGGGTCGAAGCCGAGATCGCCCGGCTCCGGCTGGAGGCTCCGCTGGTCGAGGACGACGCCGTCGACGTCGTGATCTCGAACTGCGTGCTCAACCTGGTCCGCCCCCAGGACAAACGGCAGCTCCTGGCCGAGATCCATCGCGTGCTGCGGCGCGGCGGTCGGGCCGTCATCGCCGATATCGTCAGCGACGAGGAGGTGCCCGAGGAACTGCAGCGCGAGCCCGAGCTGTGGAGTGGCTGCATTTCCGGCGCGTTTCGCGAGGACCGATTCCTTGAGGCCTTCGAGGAGGCGGGCTTTTACGGCATCACGCTGCTCGAAAGGCAGCGGCAGCCCTGGCGCGTGGTGCGCGGCATCGAGTTCCGCAGCGCCACCGTGGTGGCCTACCGCGGCAAGGAGGGTCCTTGCCTGGACCAGAAGCACGCGGTCGTCTACCGTGGCCCGTTTCACCGAGTGGTGGATGACGACGGTCACTTGTTTCGCCGCGGCGTTCGCACGGCGGTCTGCGGCAAGACCGACGAGATCCTGCGTCGTGAACCCTACGCCGCGCACTTCGAGACGGTTCCGCCGCACGTCGCGGTGCCACTGAGCGAGGCTCCCGACTTTCCCTGCACCCATGGCGCCGCACGGCGCGACCCTCGAGAAACCAAGGGTGCCGACTACCGGGTGACCAGCGAGGCGCCGTCGGCCGCCTGCGCTTCCGACGACGGGTGTTGTTGATGGCGATCGACAGGCAGCCGTGGCGGCCGCGCAGACGAACGACGGCCGTGAGCGGACGTGACTGGATCTGCGTCGACGCTTGAAGTAGCATTCGTCGTCCGGCGGGCGGGCGCCTCACGCGAGACGCGGTCGAAGGCCACAGGATCCATGACCAGACCCCTCCGTACTCGAGCTCTCGAATTCCGCCGATATTCCGCAGAGGAGATGCTCGAGCGCGCGCAGCGTTTCAGCGCGGAGATCAAGCGCCGACGCTCGGTGCGCCATTTCAGCGGCGAGTCCGTGCGGCGCGAGGTGCTCGTCCACTGCATCGAAGCGGCGGCCACCGCGCCTTCGGGAGCCAACAAGCAGCCGTGGACCTTTGTCCTGGTCACCGATCCGGCGTTGAAGCGACGCATCCGCGAGGCTGCCGAAAAGGAGGAGCGGACGTTCTACGGCGGTCGCGCGCCCCAGCGCTGGCTCGACGACCTGGCCTCGATCGGCACCGACGCCGACAAGCCCTTCCTCGAGACGGCGCCAGCCCTGATCGCGGTCTTCGCCCAGAAGCACGGCGGCGAGGCCGACGAGCGCCATTACTTCGTCAGCGAATCGGTGGGCATCGCGGTCGGGTTCTTGCTGGTTGCGCTGCATCATGCCGGCCTCGCCGCGCTGACGCACACGCCGAGCCCCATGGGCTTCCTCGGCCAGGTCCTCGAGCGGCCGCCCCACGAGCGAGCGTACGTGCTCATTCCGGTCGGCTACCCGGCCGACGGCTGCCGGGTTCCGGACCTCGAGCGCAAGCCGCTGTCCGCGGTGCTCGTGACCCGGGACTGACGGGACCCCGGGTGGCGCGTGGCGGCCCGCTCGCGGCCGCCGGGCCGCAGGGTTGGAGGGACCCCGGTCCCGAAGCGCGGCTCGGGCCGGAAGCCCCGACCGATCCGGGAAGGTCCAGGCTGCACCGATCGGGTCATCTTCCGCTCCGGCAGCGGCGCCGGGTGAGACCGCGGAAGGTCGGCTAGAATCTGCCCTGATGCGCGCCATCATCGTGGGCGGCGGCGAGATCGGCTTCGCGCTGTCGCAGACGTTGTCGAAGGACCACGAAGTGTTCGTGGTCGACCACGTGCCGAATGTGGCGCATCGCTTCGAGGCGCTGGACGTGCAGTTCGTGCTCGGCAGCGCCACCAGCCCCGACGTCCTGGAGCAGGCGGGCATCGCACGGGCCGACGTGCTGGTGGCCTGCACCGGTCTCGACGAAGTGAACATCGTCACCTGCGCCATCGCCCGCCAGCTGGGCCAGCCGCGCGCCTTCTGCTTCGTGTCGCGCCAGGAGTTTCTCGAGCTGCACGACCACAAGGGGCTGGCCCAATTCGGCATCGACCGGGTCATCTGGCCCGAGGCCCAGCTCGCTGCCGACATCGAGCGGATCGTCCGCGCCCCCGGGGCCCTCGACGCCGAGGCCTTCGCCAACGGCGCCATCCAGCTCGTCGAATACCGGCTCGACGCGGACTCGACGATGCCCGGCCGGTGCATCTCGGCCTTGCGCCTCCCGCGCGGCTCTCTGGTCGTGGCCGTGCGTCGGGGCGATTCGGTTTTCATCCCCCGCGGGGACAGCGAGCTGGCGCTCGGCGATCGCATCGTGGTGATGGGTACGCCGGAAGCGCTGCGCGACGTCGCGCGGCAGGTGAGTGCCGCCACGCACGGCAGCCGGCAGCGCGTCACGATCATCGGCGGCGGCGACGTCGGATTCAGGCTCGCGGAACGGATGGAGGCGACCGATTCCGCCGAGGTCCGGGTCATCGAGCGCGATCCTGCCCGGGGCGAGATGATCGCCGGCCGGCTGCGCCGCACGCTCGTGCTCAACGGTGACGGTACCGATCTGGAGCTCTTGGAGTCCGAGGACATTGGTCGCAGCGACGTCCTGGTGTCGGTCATCGACAACGACGAGCGGAACCTGTTCGCGTCGCTCTTGGGCCGACAACTCGGCGTGCGCCGCATCATCACCCGCGTCAGCCGTCGCGCGAACCTGCGCCTGTTCGAGCGCGTCGGCATCGACGTGGCGATATCGGCCCGCGGCGCCGCCGTGGCCTCGGTACTGCACCAGATTCAGGGCGGGACGACGCGTCTGCTGGCGGTCGTCGAGCAGGGCGCCGGGCGGATTCTCGAGCTCGACGTGCCCGAGGGCTACACGACACGGACACTGCGTGATCTGGCGCCGCCGCTCAACAGCATCGTGGGTGCCATCGTGCGCGGATCCCAGGCGACGGTCCCGCGCGGGACCGACCGGATCGAAGCAGGCGACCGCCTGATCGTGTTCACCACCCACGAGGCGGCTGACCGCGTGCGTGACTACTTCACCGGCGTGAAGTCCCAGGGCTGACGTGCGGCTCGCCATCGTCGCCCGCATCACCGGTACGCTCGTGCGGCTGTTCGCGCCAGCGCTGGTGGCGCCGGCGGCCGTTGCCGCGTTCTATCGCGAGTGGCATGACGTGGCGGGCTTTCTCGTCGCGTTCGTCGCCACGCTCCTCGTCGGCGAAGCCATGCGACGCGCGGGCGGGACGAGCGCCGGCGACATCGAGCGGATCCGCCGCATCGACGGCATGGCGATCGTCGCCGCGACCTGGATGGCGATCGCGCATCTGGGCGCCATTCCCTACGCCTGGGCCGGGCTGGGCTTCATCGACGCGCTCTTCGAGTCGATGTCGGGCTTTACCACGACCGGCGCGACCGTCTTCACGGACTTTGGCGCGTTCGGACACGGTGTCTTCTTCTGGCGCGCGCTGACGCAGTGGCTCGGCGGACTCGGAGTGATCGCGCTGTTCGTGGCGATCCTGCCGCGACTTGCCATCGGCGGACGCGAACTGTTTTTTGCCGAGGCGGCGGGTCCGACCAACGAGAAGCTCACCCCGCAGTTGCGTCAGACGGCGCTCGCGCTGTGGCGGCTCTACGTCGGGCTCAGCCTGGCCCAGGTGATCGCGTTGATGATCGCGGGCATGCCGCTGTTCGACGCAACATGCCACGCCTTCACCACCATGGCGGCCGGCGGCTTCTCACCGCACCCGCTGTCGATCGCGGGCTACGACAGCGCCGCCGTGGACTGGATCGTCACGGCATTCATGTTCGCCGCCGGCGCGAACTTCGCGATGCAATACCGCACGGTGCGCGGCAGTCGCGTCGCCATTGCGCAGGACGAGGAGTTCCGCGCCTATGGCAGCGTGGCCCTTGTCGCCGTCCTGGCCCTCGTCGGCTTCCTGTTCCGATCCGGCATGGGGCTGGGCGATGCCCTGCGTCATGCCTCGTTCCAGGTCGTGTCGATCCTGACGACCACCGGCTACGCCAGCGCCGATTTCCAGTCCTGGAGCGACCAGGCCAAGATCGTCCTGTTCCTGCTGATGTTCGTCGGCGGCTGCGCGGGGTCGGCCGCGGGGGGCCCCAAGGTCGTGCGGCATGTCCTGATGGCGCGACTGACGATCCGCGAGCTCAAACGCATGCTGCACCCGCGGGGCGTCCTGCCGGTCAAGCTCGGCGGGCGCGTCATCCCGGACCACACGCTGAGGGACGTGCAGGTGTTCATGCTGTTTTACCTGCTGACCTTCGCCGTCGGCACCACGGTCCTCGTGGCGTTCGGGGCCGACTTGATCAGCGGGATCACGGCGAGCATCGCCTGCCTCGGCAACATCGGTCCTGGGTTCAATGCCGTGGGACCGATGGCGAACTTTGCCGACCTGCACTGGGTCAGCAAGGTGGTGCTGACGCTGCAGATGTGGATCGGCCGCCTGGAAGTCCTGACCGTCCTGGTCTTCTTGCGGCTGGAGCCCTGGCGCTCCGCGCGCTGGGGCGCGGCCTGACTTCCGTCTTCGTCCAGGCCCTCCGGAGCCGCGTCATTCCTCGTCGTCGAGATCGAAGTCGAGTTCCGAGGCCAGATCCCAGGGCGGCAGCCCTTGGCCCTTGTCGCGCACGAAGTGGTCCATCCACTGCATCAATCGCCGCGCGAAGTCGTCGCGCGCCGCAGCCTTGCGGTTGCCGTGCCCCTCGCCCGGGTAGCGCACGTACCGCACGGGCGTCTTGCCGATCAGCTTGAGCACGCGGTACAGCTGCAGGCTCTCCGCGGGGTGCACCCGCGTGTCGTCCTGACCGGCCGCGATCAAGAGGGCCGTCCGCGACTGCTCGGCCCAGTACACCGGACTGCGCTCGAGGCTGTGCTGCCACCTCGTCCAGGGGTCGGAGCGCATGTGCACCATCACGTCCTCGATCGGGATCTCGGTCGTCAGCCCTTTGCTGATGTTGTTGCTGACCCCCACGGACATCACGCCGGCGCGGAAGTGCTCGGTGTAGCGGGTCGAGCACCAGGCGGTGGCGTACCCGCCATAAGACCCGCCGGTGATCCCCACGCGATCGCGGTCGGCAAGCCCCGCGGCCACGAGGTGCCGGACGGCGTCGACGAGGTCGTCGAACTCGCGACCCGCCGCGTCGCCCTGGCCGAGCTTGGAGAACTCGACTCCCCGCCCAGTGCTGCCGCGGTAGTTGGCGTAGAGCACGGCGTAGCCCCGGGCGGCGGCGAGCTGGCCCGGCCGCGAGAAACGCGTGAGCCAGCCATTCGCATCGTGGCTTTCCGGTCCGCCGTGGACCATCAACAGCAGCGGCGGCGGCGTCCCCGCGCTCGGCGTCAGCGGATGGAGCAGGACGCCCTCGAGCTCGACGCCGTCGCGAGCCCGCCACCTCAGCACCTCCTGTCGCGCCAGGGCGACACCGTGGAGCCAGGGGTTCGAGACAGTGAGCCGGCGCGGCGCCGCGTCGCCATGGCCCATCGTGAACGCTTCCGGGGGATGGGAAGCCGTGTGTCCGACGAGCGCGCTGCGGGTGCCGGAGGACGACAAACTCAGCCCGCCCAGCACGGGGGCGTCAGCTCCCGAACGCGCGTGCACCTGCTGCCGTCGCGTCACGACGTCGACATCGCCGAGGGTCGCCTCGACCCCGACCTCGGCGACGAACATCACAGTGCGCGCGTCCTGCCAGGCAATATGCGCAACCTGTCCGAGCAGGCCCGGCAGCAGGTCCTCGAGGTCGCCGCCGGAGGTCGGGGCGACCTTCAGCCGCCCCTCGGAGGGATCGTTCGGGTCGTCGGCCGTGATCATCGCGAGCCTGGCGCCGTCGGGGCTGAAGGCGAAGGCGCCCAGCTTGCCGGGGTTGGCGAAGCTCGCGAGCCTGGCGCCGTCGGCGGCGCTCACGACCTGCACGCGCTTCAGCATGTAGCCGTCGTCGACGAAGGGCCGCGGCGCGATCGCCAGCGCCAGCCGGCCTCCTTCGGGGCTCCACTCCAGGTCGAACACCGAGCCCTCGAGCTCGAGCGCCCGCGGCGCGGCCGGGTCCGGGCCGTCCGCCGCTGGGGCCGAGGGGTCCGCCGGCGCCGGCTCGGGCGGCGGTACGGGAGCGAGCCACAGCTTGCGCGGGCGCCAGTTCTCCTCGAACACGTCCTGCTGGTAGCCTTGGTCCTTGAGCTTCTTCGCCGGCTTCGACGCGGCTTCGACGGCCAGGAATGCGACGCGCGTCCCGTCGGGAGAGACGCGGTAATCGGTGATGCCTTCCTCGTGCGCCACGAGCTTCCTCGACTCCCCGCCGGCGACGGGAATGGCCCACAGCGCGACCTTGTCGTCGTCGCCGCGCTTGGCCAGGTAGGTCACGTGGCGCGAGTCCGGCGTGAAGCGCGCCTTCGACACGTCGACCTCGCCGTGGACGTAGGCGCGGCTCGTCCCGCCCTCGTAGGGAACGAGGTGCAGCTCGTTCCAGACCGGACCGTCCTTGTCCCTTCCCGGTCGCCGGGGCACGCTCAGCACGTAGGCCACCCACGAGCCATCGGGCGACAGCGCGACCTCCTGCACCTGGCGTAGCGCGGCCAGCCTGGCGAAATCGAAGCCCGCCGACGGAGCCTCTCCGGCAGCGACCGGCGGCGCGACGAAGCCCAGGAGGACGATCGGGACCAGGTACATTCTGAGCGAGGGCATGCCACGACTCCTTGCCGGAACGTTTCCGCCGGCGGACGCCATTCTAGGCGACCTGCCCGACGGGAAGCAGACCTCGGCCCTCGCCCGGAACGATGCGACCTCGAGGCCCGTCAGTCGGCGGTCCAGGGTTCGCCGACGAGCTCGATGCGGCGGCCGCCACGCAGCACGACCAGCGAGACCTGCGAGCCGGACTTCAGCGAGTTGAGCGTCTCCTCGATGCGGCGGGCAGCTTCAGCCCCGCCGATCGGGATCCCCTGGACTTCGAGGATCACGTCGCCTCCCAGCAGCAGCTCGTCGTCGCCGATCCGGGCCGGGAGGCTGCCCGGGACCAGGCCCAGGCGCGCGGCGGGCGAGCCCGGCGCGATGCGCATGACGAGGATCCCGCTGGACTGCGGCAGTTGCAGCGCGCGGGCCAAGGGGCCTTCGAGCACGAGACCCTGCATGCCCGTCCAGCGCCGCCGACCGAGCAGGAGCTCGTGGGCCACGTTGGAGGAGACGACGAATCCCAGCCCCTCCGAGCCTCCGGAGCGGGACAGAATGTGGCTGACGGTGCCGATCACCTCGCCGTCGAGGTTGAACATCGGACCGCCGGAGTTGCCCGGGTTGATCGCCGCGTCGGTCTGCAAGAGCTCCGCCGTCGAGAAGCCGCCGTACAGCTTGCTGACCGCGCGACGGCCGCTGATGTGGCCGGCGGTCAGCGTGTGGCCGATGCCCAGCGGGGCGCCGACGACGAGCACTTCGTCGCCCACGCGGGCGCGGTCCGAGTCGCCCACCGCGGCCACGACGGGGGCGGCGGGTGGCCGCTCGAGCTGCAAGAGCGCCACGTCGGCCCACGGCTCGGAGGTCACGACCCTTGCGCCGATCGTCTCGCCCGCCGGCAGGTGAACGAGAATCACCTCGGCGACCTGGACCACGTGGGCCGCGGTCAGCACGCGTCCTTCGGCCGAGACCAGCACTCCCGAGCCAAGCCCGCCGACCGCCGAAAGGCGCGCCCCGGAGTCGCCGGGGGGCAAAGACTCGATCGTCTCGATCAGGACCACCGAGTCCTTGACGCGCTCGTACACGTCGGCCAGCGGCGCGGCGAAAGAGGGGGTGAGGGCGAGCAGGGCCACGATGGCGGTCCCGGTGGAGCCGAAGGTCTTCCTGCGCATGCTGTTCCGGCGTCCTCCGAGGCCGGGCCCGAGTATAGCACCGGCATTCGGCGAGATTGGGTTGCCGGATCGGTCAGTTCTACGGATACTCTTGTGACTCGATTCCAGGGACTCGCCGTGAAAACCAGGCTCGCCGCCGCAATCCTGCTGCTCGCCGCAGCCACCGTCCGGGCCGAGACCGAGATCGTGCTCGAGGACGGGCAGGTGCTGCGCGGGACCGCGGTTCGCCGCGAGGGTTCGGACTTCCTGATCGAGCTGGGCGACGGCCATGCGATCACCCTGCCGGCCGAACTCGTGAGCCGGGTGCGGCTCGCGGGCGAACCGCCCGCACCCCGGGCGCCCCGCCGCACCGCGGCCCCGGGCCTCGTCGCCGTCGAGCCGCGGACGCTGGCCGGCGAGTACGTCGCCCCGCCGAAGACCTCCGACCAGCTGGCCGCGCTGGGGCCGGCGGCGAAGTTCCGAGAGGACATCGTTCCCAACGACTGGACACCGACGAGCGACTGGAACCTGGAACCGTCGAACAACGACTTCGCTCCTTCGACCTGGTCCAAGGCGCCGATCGATTCGACCTCTAAGCCTGAGTCCGCCTGGGATCCCCGGAAAAACGTCCTCGAGAGCACCGCATCGACCTGGCGCTCGAGCCCGGTGGACTCCAGCTGGAAGCCCAAGGACGGCTTCCGCAGGCAAGGCACGTCGTTCGCGCTCACCGCGGCGCCGCCGGGAGCCACGGCAGAGGCCGCCGTCGCCCCGCAGCCGGTCGTTGCCGGCGACGGATCGCGGCCCGTGGGCGCCTGGTCGTGCGCCGAGACGCTGTTCGCGGGCGCGGGCGAGGGGGCCGAGACCGTCGCCCTGGCCGCGGCGGTCGACGTCCGCGCGGTCGAGGACCCACGCATCCGCGCGTTGCCTGTGGCGCTGTACGAGGCGCGCGGCAGCCTCGCCGGCGCCGAGCGTCGCGCCGTGTTCGCGATGTCGGCCGGCGAGTGCCGACTCGTCGGCGGCGACTTCGCCGAGATCCTGGGCGTCGAGCTGTCCGACGAGCAGGCGCTGGCGCGCGCGCTGGCCTCGTACAACGGCCTCGTCGGCGCGGCAGGTTGGCCCGCGCGCTCCCAACCCGACCACCGGCCCCTCGAGCATGGGGAGGGGGTCCTGGCACTCACCGACCCGCGGGTCAGCGGCGCGCGCGCGGCCCGCGTGGTGACCCTGGCCGGGTCGCGGGGGCTCGCCGATCTGGCCCAGCGGCGGACCGCAGCCTGCGAGCTCGGCCGAGGCAAGCGCAAGAAGCAGACGCGGCTGGCCGAGCAGGAAGTGACGATGCCGCGCATCGTCGTGGGCCCCGACGGGCACACCGTGACTTTCTACACCTGGTCGGCGGCCGGCGGGGAGGTGTGGCGCAACGAGGTCTGGGTCTCCCGCGACGGGATCGTCTCGATCGAGCGGCGCGAGGTGGCCTCGCACGTCGGCGATCATCACGACGCCCCTCCCGCGCCCTTCATCCGGGCTCGGCAGGGCCCGTACCGATCCTCCTGAGCCCACGCTCCCGCTCGACCGTCGACGGAGATTACAAGAAGAAACCGCCCGCGCCGGGAAGAACAGCTTGGCAGACGGCGGAACCGAGTGTATTCGTATTCGCGGGTCAGGGGAGCCCGCTCATGACTGCGTTTTCCGCCGAGGCCTGCTGCAAGCAAGGACTGGACGAGATCCGGAAAGGCGACCCCGCGAAGGCGGCGGCCCTGTTCCGGCAGGCCCTCGAGCTGGACCATGCCCGCAGCCGCAAGAAGCCGGAGATGCGCTACCTGTCGTACTACGGTCTGAGCCTGGCCCTGGCCGGATTCTCGACGCAGGCTGCCGTTGTTGCCTGCCGCAAGGCCGTGGAGCGGCAGCAGGACGATCCCATCCTGCACCTCAACCTGGGCCGGGTCTACCGCGCGACGGGGAAGACCGTGCTGGCCATGCAGAGCTTCGAGCGCGGTCTCGCACTCTCCCCGGAGAACCGGCAGCTGCGGGAGGAACTGGCCCAGGTCGATCGGCGCTCGCTTCCGGTGATTCCTGGGCTCGATCGGGACCACGCCCTCAACCGCTGGCTGGGTCGGATGCGGGCGAGACGGCCCGGGGCCCGGCGGTCGGCGAGCCTCTCGACCTGATCGCGCCTTCAACCTTGGCGTCCGGGCGCTCTGCGCTCCCGTCGCCCAGCGGGCCAAGCCGTTCAACTCTCGCGCGCCAAGAGCGCCTGGAATTCGGGTAGGTCGCGCAGCGGCGCGAGCTCCGGGTCGGCAGCGAGCCGCTCCCGCAGCAGGCCGTTGCCGATCGCGTGGCCGAGGAAATCGAGCGCAAGCGAGGTCCGCCCCAGTCGCGCGTAGGCCACGGCCAGCCGGTAGCTGACCGCCGGCGCGCTCGGGTTGCGGATCCAGGCGCGCAGCAGGTAGGCCCGCGCCAGCTCGGGCTGTTCGCGCTCCATGAGCAGCACGCCCAGCGTCGTGAGGCCGCGCCAGGAGTCCGGGGCGCGCTCGACCAGACGCCGGGCCAGCTCCAGCACCCGCCCCTCGTCGTGCGCGTCGACCGCCTGGCGGATCTCGGTTTCGAGCCGCCCGACCTCCGGGTCGCCCTCGTGGGCGAAGGCCCGGGTGAAGGGCCAGTCCCAGCGCTCCCGCGCGGCTTCGCCGACACCGGCCTCTTCCGGCTCGCCAGGGAACGGCGCGTCCTGGCGCAGCCGCGCCGCGGTCTCGCGCACGCGCGCGTCGAGCGCGGGGTTGGGCGTGGCCTCGATGCTCTTCAAGAGCGTGGCGACCCGCTTCCTGGCCCGCGCGTCGGTCGCTCCCCAACGGGCCACGTCGAGCAGGCCGTCCAGCGTGGCCACGCCGTCCTTGGCCTGCATGGCCGCCACCAGGCGCTGCATCGCCTGCTGCCGCCGGCGACCCCGCTCGAAGGCATCGAGGAACTCCTGAGCCAGCGGCGCCGACGACGCCGCGGTCAGCGGCGGCGGCAGGCGGAACTCGAGCAGCGCTTGGCGGATCCGCTCTTCGTCCGAGCCTAGCAGGAACCGCGACACGCTGTACTCCAGCTGGGGCCGGTCGTCGGTCAGCACGGGGCGCGGGGCAATCCAGGCCTCGAGCTCGCGCCGGTCGGCGATCCAGTAGGCCGCCAGCTGGTTCGGGTCCTGGATCAGCACGTGCGCCAGCGAGCGGCTTACCGCGGGGCGTCCCATGATCTCGTAGACCCGTTCCAGGTCGATCTCGATCGCTCGCTCCGAGCCGATCAACAGGTAGTCCCCGTAGCCGGTCTCCCAGAACTGCACGTGCTCGAAGACCTCGGCCAGCGTCTTGACCACCGCCGCGACGTCGCCGGCCTCGATCGAGTAGCCCTGGAGCCACTGGCAGTGCAGCCCGCCCTGGCGCAGCCGGCCGCGCGCCAGCTCGAAAAACTCGCGGGTGAACAGGTTGGCCACGCCGCTGATCCACGGGTTGCTCGGCTCGGAGATGATCACGTCGTAGCGCCGGTCGCTGAGCAGGAGCAGGTTGCGCCCGTCGACCTGCCGGATCGTGGCGCGGGGGTCCCGGCGCACGCCGTTGTTGAGCTCGTCGAAGAAGGCGGAGGCCTCGATGACCGCCTCGGAGATCTCGGCGATGTCCAGCCGGCGCACCGGGTAGGTCAGCACGGCTCCGCCGGTCACGCCCGAGCCGAGTCCGATCACCAGCACCTCCCGCGCGTCGGGGGACAGCAGCATCGGGATATGGGCGAGCATCAGTTGCGGGACCATGTCCTTGAATCCGTTGGACGCGTCCGGCTTGCCGTTGACCCGCAGGCTCCGCGCGCTGCCGCCGGACGAAGTGACGGCCACGGTCGTGTCGACCCCTTCGCGGTAGTACAGCACGCTGCTGTGGGGCTCGCGCGGCGCCAGGTAGGGGCCGGAGACCATGACCTCCCGCGACCAGGGAGCCGTGAGCGCCACGGCCGCGATCGCGAGCGCCCAGATGGCGCCGATGGCCGGAGCAGCGCGCAGGCGCTGGCGCGCGGCGGCCAGGAGGAAAGAGGAGGCGCTGGCGGCGCTGAACGCCGAGGCCAGGTAGATCGTGCGCTGCATCCCGATCGGCTCGAGCGGGATCAGCACGAACCCGGCAGCGAACGCTCCGGCGATCGTGCCGCAGGTGTTCGAGGCGTAGACGTCGCCCACGCTGCGGCCGGCTCCGCCCCGGCCGGCGTAGAGGCGGCAGACCAAAGGCAGCAGCGCACCCATGCACGACGTGGGCACGATCAGCAGGCCGAGCACGATCAGCGACTCGGCCCACAGCACGCTCGAGAAGCTCGCCCTGGGGTCGAGCGCCAGGCCCGCGACCCAGGTTGGCAGCTTGCCGACCAGCGGCACGACCACGAGCGCACTCAGCGCTATCGCCGCCTGCAGCCAGCCCGCCGCCCACAGTGTTCGCTCCTCGAGCAGCCGCTGCAGCGCAGGCCACGACCCGGCCGACGATACGGCGAGGCTGCCGACCGCCAGTCCGAGGATGTAGCAGGCGACGATGACGCTGAACGCGTAGGTCGACGAACCCAGCGCCAGGATCAGCGCACGGGTCCAGGCGACCTGATACGCCATCGCGGCGAATCCCGACAAGAAGTAGAGCGCCAAGAGCAGCCTGCGCTGGATGTCGGCGCCGGCCTCGGCGCCGCCGAGCGGGGCCGCCCCGGCGCTGGCCGGGGTGGCCGCCTCGTCGTCGCCGTCGCTCGACGCGGGAGCGGAGCGCAGCAGGGCGATCAGGCCGACGGTCAGGTTGATCGCCGCGGCGAGGTGGATCGCGCCCGTCAGCCCGGCGCCGGGTATAAGCACGAAGCCCGCCGCCACGCATCCCGCGAAGGCGCCGGCGGTGTTGAAGCCGTAGAGCGCCGCCACGCGGCCGCCGGACCCGTCCCGCTTCCGCACGAAGGCCTGCGCCAGGATCGGCAGCGTCGCCCCCATCATGCAGGTCGGCGCCAGCAGGATCGCCGCGCTGACGGCCCCGCGGGCGGCCGTCAGCAGCACGAAGGAATCCCCGGTCCGCTGCACCAAGAGCGAGTAGAGCGGCGTCACCCGGTCGAACAGCCACGGCACGAGCAGGCAGTAGCAGCCGATCGCGATCTCGAGCCAGCCGTAGACCCGCTCCGGCCGGGCCACGCGCGAGATCAGACGGCCGGCGACGTGGCTGCCCAGCGCCAGCCCCCCCATGAAGCAGGAGAGCACGGTCGAGATCGCGAACGTCGTCCCGCCGAAGACCAGCACGAGCATGCGGCTCCAGACGATCTCGTAGATCAGCCCCGCCGCGCCCGAGAGCACGAACAGCGCGACGAACAGCGTGAATCGGTGGCTGCGTTGGAGCACGGGTTCTCTCGTGCAGCTCGCCGGACTGACCGGGAGTCGCCGAAACCGGGTCACTATACCGGGGCCCGCGAGCCGCAGGCGACTCGGGGGCAGGATCCGGCGCTGCCCGGCCCGCGAAGCCGCGAGCCCCGGCCGGACGAGCCGTAGCCTCGCCGCGTCCGAGGCTACGGGCAGGCCAGGGTCGGCTGGCGCTCGACGCCCGCGCTGCTCGTGCCGTACGAGCCCGTGCCACAGTCGGTCGAGGCGCGCACGACGTAGTAGTAGCCGTGGCCCAGCGGCGGGTCGAGCCGCGGGTCGTCCCACGAGCTGGCCGTCGTGTCGTGCTGCAAGCACTCGGCGCCAGCCACGCCGCCGCCGGCGTGCATCGCCGAGAGCGATCCGCCGGCGATGTCGTAAGATGCGCCGCCGCCCTGGTCCACCCACGTCAGGCGCGTCAGGCCGGGCTGGCTCACGAGCAGTCCGCCGACTTCCGGAGGCAGGTTCGTGGACCAGCCGAAGGGCGACGCAGGATCGCAGATCTCGCAGGGGTCCGACGGGTTGAGCTCCGCCGCGGCGAAACAGGCGCCGCCGATCAAGCAGACGCCCGGATTCACCACGGCCTGGCACTGTCCGAGCAGCGGATGGCAGGTCTGCGACGTGCAAGTCAGGCCGTCGTCGCAGTCGGGATCGAACGTGCAGGCGGCGCAGCCCGCAGACTCGCATTCGTCGGGGCGGCCGTTGGCGTTGCAATCCAGGCTGGAGCCGCCCGCGAGGTCGCAGCCGTCCGGAGAGAGGTTGGCGTTGCAATCGAGCGCCGTGCCGTAGGGCAGGATGTCCAGACGATCGAGCACGCCGTTCGCGTTGCAATCGATCTCGCACTCGTCGGGCACACCGCTGGCGTCGGCGTCGGTGCTGCGCCCCTGGGCGATGTCGCAGCTGTCGGGCAGCAGGTTCAGGTTGCAATCGACCTGCCAGCCCGGAACGAAGTCGAACCCGGTGGGGAAGACGAGGTCGTGGTCGTTGCCGCCGACGTGGTTCCGCAGGAAGTTGCCGTTGCGCGCGTCGTACTCGTAGACCTGCGTGTTGCTGAGGTGCAGCTGACCGATGTCGGGGCCCTCCTCGACGATGTCGTCGCCGGAGTGGTCGTGCGCGTCGTCTTCTCCCGAGGCGAGTGAGACGCCCGCGGAGCCCGTGCGGCCCACGAACACGTTGCCGTTGGGGCCGACCCGGATGCCCCAGGGGTGCTCCTGCGTCAGCACGCTCGCCGTGCCCACCTGGGCCCACTTGCCGAGCGGGGCGCCCGTCGATCCGTCGAACTCCAGCACCTCGTTCGTGCCGAAGCTGGCGACGAGCAGGTTGCCGTCCGGCTTGAACGTCATGCCGCGCGGCTGGTCGAGTCCGCCGTTGTTCGCGGCGGAGACGAACGCGCCGACGAACGAGCCGTCCTCTCCGTCGTAGGCCAGCACCTCGTTGGCCGCGCTCGTGACGAGCAGCGCGCCTGCCCGAGTGAAGGTCAGGCCGAACGGCGCGTCGAGCCCGCCCGCCCCCGCCGTCACGAACGCTCCGAGAGGCGTGCCGTCCGTCGCGTCGTAGGCCAGCACCGCGTCCGTGCCCGAGCTGGCCACGAGCAGCGTCGTTGCGCCGGGCCCGAGGATCAGACCCGTCGGCGCGTCGAGCCCGCCCGCCCCGGCCGTCACCAGATTGCCGAGATAGGTGCCCTGCAGGTCGAACTGCATCACGCGATCGTCGCCTTTGCTCGTGACCAGGACGCGCCCGTCGGCGGTCACGATCAGGTCCTGCCCCTGTTTCACGGAAGCGCCGATGCCACCGCTCGTCGCGCCGATCTGCACTCCCGAGCTGGCGTGGAACTCGAGGAGCGGCTCGCCGGTCAGGCCGCTGGCCACCCACAGGCCGTGCGCGCCTCCCAGCGCCTCCATGTCGAGCGTGCCATCCGCGTCGCAGTCCTGACAGGCGTCCAGCGCCGCGTTGCGATCGACATCGAGCGACATGTCGAGCTGGATCTCCGTGTAGTCGGAGATCGCGTCGTCGTCGCAATCGATCTCGCACTCGTCGGGAATGCCGTTGCCGTAGGCGTCGGAACTCGCACCGTCGGCGATCTCCTGCTTGTCGGTGATGCCATTGAGGTTGCAGTCCGGCTCGCACTCGTCCGGGACAGAGTTGCCGTCGAGATCGAGGCTCGTGCCCCGTGCGATGTCGGCGCCGTCCAGCACGCCGTTCGTGTTGCAGTCCTCGCACTCGTCGGGGATGCCGTTGCGGTCCTGGTCCAGGCTTCCCGCCTGGGCGATGTCGATGCTGTCGGCAACGTTGTTGGCGTTGCAATCCGCCACGACGCAGGCCACGCTGCCCATGTACTGTTCCATGTTCTGTTCGATCACCGAGTGGAAGTAGAGATCCGTGTTGCCGTTCCCGCCGCTCCAGGTCTGGGAGCAGTAGCTCATGATCGTCCCACGCTGCGGCGTCGTATTCGGATTGTGGCAGCTGTCGATCGGCGGGAATTGGTCCTGCGTGTGGCCCGTGCCGCAGTTGTGGCCCAGCTCGTGGGCGGTGACGTGGACATCGTAGTTGTACGGGCTGGGCAGTCTGGGATCGGGCAGGAAGCCCAGCGCGTAGCCCACGACCGAATAGGCCGAGGATCCGCAGAGCGCGCCGAGATACGCCTGGCCGCCGAAGGGGTAGTTGCGGCGACCCGACAACAGCTGCGCCACGTCACGCTGGACCGACCCCATGTTGGCGTTCCAATAGGTCCGGAACTGAGGGAGGGGGTCCGCGCCGTCGAACGGATCGGCCGGCGTCTCCCAGATCCTGGCGAACACCAGCTCGATGTGGGTGTCGACGTCCCGGGCGAAGAGGTCGCTGACCTCCGCGTAGAGCTGCACCAGGTAGGCGGCGGCGGCCGTCGCGCCGTCGAAGAGGACGAAGAACTCGTGGTCGGTCTCGACGGCCAGCTCGAGGTGTCGCAGCCCGACGGCCACCGGCGGCAGCGTGGTGGCGCCAGTCGGGGGCGGGTGGGCCCCACCCGCGACGCCGCACAGCGGCACGTCCGGCGGCAGGTCGGGCGGACCCATCGCCCGGAACACGGAGAGGCTTCCCGGTTGCAACGGGTCGCCCTGGCCGGCCCTCGAAGCCACGCGGTAGCGCGACTCCCCGGGGCCGAGGTCGACGTAGCCCGTCGACGTGTCATCGCCGAGGGCCAGGAAGACGTGCGAGCCGGCGACGCCGGCCACGCCCCCGCGGAACAGCAAGATGGCCGCGGAGTCGAAGTTCAGGGGCCGATCGGGTTCGCCGGCCGCGCCGACGACGAAGCGCGTCCCCGGGCCGGTGATCGAGAATGGCTCGAGGACGAGATCCGGAGCCAGATCGGAGCGCAGGGGAAACCGCCGCACGGTGAAGGTGCGCCCCCGCGCGTGCGCCTCGGCCAAGGCCCGGCGCTCCCAGGTGACGACGAACGAGCCGTCGCTCGCGGGGGCCGGCTCGAACAGCCGATCGTCCGTGGCTGCGCCCGATGGGTCCCCGACGAGGGCAGCCAGCCCCGCCGCCGCGAGGATCGCGGCCGCAAGGCATCGGCCGGGCCGCCGCTTCCCGATTCCGGCCCCGTTCAAGGCATCCACGGACAGAGATATACCGCATCGGCGGGCGGGACGTCGGCCGCACGAGCACCGACGAAGACGGTTTCCGTCACTTGCCGGTGACCGGGCGGCCGGCGGACGGAACGGGAGCTCGTCGAACCCCTGCGGTCCAGCGATCCGCAGGGGCTGCGCGCCGAGCCCCCGAAGGAGGGCGAGGCGGCACCGCGGTCCTCGTGGCGAGCCGAGTCAATCGGCCTCGGGCAGGCGCAGGATGATGGCCTGGAACTCGTGCCGTCCCGTGTCGTCCGCAACCGTGATGGTCCGCTGTGCGCGATAGCGGTGCATGATCCAGGCCAGGGCCTGGTCGCCATAACCCGGCGATCCGAAAAAACCCGCGCCGTACTCCGCCATGCTGATGCTGAGCAGCAGGATGACGTCGGGCCGGGCGGCGGCCAGCTGTTCGATGAGCCGGCCCTCGCCGCCGCCGAAGGCCAGCTCCCAGGGCATCAGCGAGTACATGGACGTGGGATTCCGCGCGCGCAGGAAGTAGTTGAGGCTGGCTCCCTCGGGGATGACCACGAGCGTCTCGTTCGGTCCCACATTCTGCCGCAAGTAGTCGAAGAGGATCGGTATCAGCTGGTGGCGAGGACTGGCGATCGGACTGTGGTACAGCTGGTCTCCCGGGCGACCGAGCAACAACGTCTTGTCGCGGTAGTACAACTGCGACGCTTGTAGAAAATGAACGGCCGCGGCCACCACGAGGCCGAGGCCCACGGCGCGGAAGAGACGGCCCCCGCCCCACCACCCGGCCATGGCCCGCGGCAACGCCACCGACCAACAACCGATGAAGAGCAACGTCGCCGGCATGGCCAGGACGAAGCCGTAGTGGCCGTAGCGCACTCGCAGCAGGACCTTGAGCAGCAGCATGCCCGACACGATGCCCCACAGCAGCCAGCCCACGGCCGCCTCGGGTGCCTGCGGCGCGCGCCGCGCCTGCCAGACGCGGCAAGAGGCGACGAGGCAAACGGCAACGGCCACGACGGGCAGGATGCGTGCCGTCTGCCACCAGAACTCATCCGGCGTGGACCGCCAGGCCAGGCCGCCGACGAGCGCCCCGACCAGAGCCTGGGCCGGCAGCGGCAACGCTCGGCGTCCCAGGGCGCGGTCGAGGGCCGCCGCCAACGCCATGACCAACGCCACTTTCCACAGCACGCCAGCCATGACCCGCAGATTGCCGGCCACGTCGCTGAAGCCCGAGAGGCTGCGGTAGAACGGGTTCTCCGCCACGAGCGTGGGGTTGAAAGTCAGACGCCAGTTGGTAAGGGCGTGGCCGATGGCCTCGGCGAGCGGCAGCTCGAGCGCCAAGAGCCCGACACCGAGCGCGATCGGCAGCAGCGCCCCGCCCAGGCACAGCGCGGCCGGGTGGCCCCACCGTCGCCAGCAGCCGGCATCGCGGACCCCGGCGCCCAGCATGCAACCGCCGAGCAGCCCCAAGCCGACCGCGCTGATCTCCGTCTTGAGCAGCGCCATGCCTCCCAGACAGCCGCCGATGCCCAGCCACCACCGGGAGCCGCGGCCACGCTGCCCGAGCCGCAGCATGACGGCCATCGCCAGAATCAGCAGCAGCCCGTGGGTCATCTCGTGGCGGTAGGGGCAGACGTAGTTGAAGCTGGCCACCCCGACGTATTGCGAGAAGCCGAAGACCGCCAAAAAAAAGATTCCGCAGAAGGTCGCGGCCGGAAGCCCGAGCAACGGACGCACGAGCCAGACGATCATGCCCGTGATGACCGCCAGGATCAGCAGGTTGGCCACGATCAGCGTGGTCATCGACGTCCCGAAGAGGGTGAACAGCGCCGCGTTGAAGTACTGGGAGAGCGGGCCCATGATGTAGAGCATGTCGCGATACAGCACGTCGCCCTCGGCGATGCGCCACGGCACGTAGAGCTGGTGGCCGAAGTCGACCAGGAAATCGGGCCACTTGCGCCAGCTCCAGTAGGTCAGGACCAGAAAGGTCAGCGCCAGCGCTGCAATGCAGCCGAGCACGAGGCGCGGGTCGCGGTCGGAGCCCGGGGGTCCCACGATCCCGGGCCCGGGTGACGCCTCGCGTTCGGCCTGGGGCAGGGTTTCGCTCACGTCGAGATCGGGACGCGCCGCGCGCTTCGTCGAACAAAGAACCTGTGCGGGACGGGGCTCGCTCATGAGGCGCCAGCGGGAAGATTACATCGGACTGGACGTGCGGGACACGCGCCGCCGTTCGCAGCTCCGCAGTCCACTCGGGGAAGGGCAGGGAGGCGACCCCGGCCCGGATCCTGCAGGGTGGGAGCAGTCGGCGTACATTGGGGCCTGTCGGAGGAGGGGGATGTTGCTCCGCATCGAGCGAGGCCTGCTGGCGTTGGCCCTGCTGGCGCCGCCCGCGGCGTGGGCCTCGACCCAGGAGCTGCCGCTCCCCGCCGGTCGGCCCGCGGCGTTCGCGGTCACGGTGGCTCATCGCGGCGAGGCGCGCGAGATCGTGCTGGAGCGGCACTCGTTGCGCGCCCCCGGCCTGGCCGTGCGCCTCTGGCGGCCGGACGGGACCTCGGCGAGCTTCACGCCCTCTCCGCCCGCGACCTATCGGGGGCACGTCGCCGGGGCGCCGGGGAGCCGCGTCTTCGCCCACCTCGGTCCCGGCGGCCTCACGGCGCGGATCTTCGGCGTCGGCCCGCGGGAGTGGGCCGTGCGTCCCGCCTCCGTGGGGAACGGCGCCCACGAGGTACACGAGCCCGCTGCGGAGCGGCTCGACTGCCCCGCCGGCGTCCGGGCCCCGGAGGGCGACGAGCCGCGCGGCGCAGCGCTCTCGCTCTTCCCGGGCCAGCACCTATCGCAGATCGCGTTCGACGTCGACTACCACTACTTCCTGCTGAAGGGCGCGTCGGTCCAGAACAGCGTCGACGCCGTCGAAGCGATCATGAACGAGGTCGACTTCTTCTTCGCGCGCGACGTCGAGATCACGTATCAGATCACGCACATCGTCGTGCGCACGGCGCAGTACTACTTCCCCACGGGCGGAGGCCACCTCCTGGATCTCTTCCGCAACGAGTGGAACACGAAGCAGGCCTTGGTGCTGCGCGACCAGGCCCACCTGATGACCAACAAGAGCAACATCGAGTTCGGGGGGCTGGCCTACGTGGCCGCGGTGTGCAACAGCTGGTCCTACGGCTGGAGCCGCGACTCGGCCAACATCGTCGGGCACGAGCTGGGCCACAACTGGGGCTCGGGCCACTGCCACGATCTGGCACCCTGCAACAACATGTGCGGTGGCTGCTTCTTCGTCGGACCGGCCACGAAGGAGATCATCACGGCCTACCGCGACTCGCGCAGCTGCCTCGACGACGCCGGGGCCTATCCGGAACCGCTGCCGCCCTACGCCCACCCGGAGACGCTGACGCTCGGACGGGACGAGCTGGCCCTGCTGGCGAGCGAGACCTTCGACGTGCTGGGCAACGATCACGACGGCAACCTCGATCCGCTGTCCCTCGACGGCTTCGACGCCGTCACCGCGCAGGGCGGATCGGTCGCCCTGTCGCCCGGCAGCGGTCCTGACGGCCGGGACGAGCTGGTCTACGCGCCGCCGGGTTTCGTCTTCCCCGGGGAGGATCGCTTCACCTACGTCGTGGGGGACGGGACCGGCCTCGAACAGACCGGGAGCGTCACGATCCGCGTGCCGGCGCGCCAGCTGGTCGGCTACTGGCAGCTCGACGAGCCCTCGGGCACGACGGTGGCGGACGCCTCGAATCACGGCCGGCACGGCATGACCCAGGGCGGACCGCTGTGGGTTGCGGGCCGCCACGCGGGCGCGCTGCAGCTCGACGGGATCGACGACGCCGCCACTTTCCCACCGCCCCACACGCGCTCGAACACGATCACGCTCTCGGCGTGGATCTACCGCCTCGGCAACCAGGCGGCCTGGGCCGGGCTGCTGTTCAGCCGCGACGAGAACACGATCGCCGGACTCTCCCTGGGACCCGGTCACGAGCTGCGCTACCACTGGAACGGCGGCGAGTGGTCGTGGGGCTCGGGCCTCGTGGTTCCCGACCAGCAGTGGGCGTTCGTGGCCCTCGTCGTCGAGCCGCAGCGGGCCACGCTGTACCTGGACGCCGGTTCGCTGCAATCGGCCGTCCACGCGGCGGCGCACGGCATCGAGGAATTCGACGGGGAGCTGAAGCTCGGTCACGACCCCGCCGATACGACCCGCCGCTTCCGCGGGTCGATCGACGAGGCGCGCGTCCACGACCACGCGCTCACGTCGGCGGAGATCGTCGATCTCGTCGAGCTGGGCGGCAAGGCCGCGGCCCCCAACCCGCTCGACGGGGGCCGCCACGTCCCGCTGGTCGGCGAGACCTCGTGGCTGGCCGGCCTGTTCGCGGACTCGCAGGACCTCTACTTCGGCGACGACTACGTGAGCGTGCGCGACGCCACGCCCGCTTCGCCCGAATACCTGGGCAGCCAGGACGCGACGAGCCTGCGGCTGGCCGCCATCGAGCCGGGTCAGATCCATGCCTGGCGCGTGGACCAGCGGGTCGGCGGCGATGTCGTGCCCGGCGAGACCTGGCTGTTCACGCGTGTCGCGACGGGGGGACACTGGCCGCTGGACGAGACGGGCGGGGCCACGGCGAGCGACCCGGAGGGCGGCCACGACGGATCGTTCCAGAACGGCGTCATGCTCGGCCAGCCGGGTGCCGCGCCGGGCACCGGCACGGCGATCCGGCTCGACGGCGTGAACGACCACGTGACGATCCCGGCGCTCGAGGTCCACGCCGCCGAGCTGAGCATCACGGGCTGGGCCCGGCGAGAGGGGATCCAGCAAGACTGGGCCGGCCTGGTCTTCAGCCGCGCCGGCGGCACGACGGCCGGGATCAGCACGCGCGTCACCGGCGAGCTGCGCTACCACTGGAACGACGGCTCGTGGGACTGGCCCTCGGGGCTCGCCCTGCCCGACGGGCAGTGGGTTTTCTTCGCGCTCGTCGTGCGGCCCGACCTGGCAACGATCTACCTCGGGCAGAACGGATTGCTCGGCTCCGCCACGCACGCGGCCCTGCACGGCGTCGAGGAGTTCGACGGCGCACTCGACCTGGGTCGGGACGGCCCGACGGTGCGCTACTTCAAGGGTTGGTTGGACGACGTGCGGGTCTGGCGCACGGCGCTGTCGCCGCGCGACGTCGAGCGGATCTACGAGCAGGCGTTCGCGATCGGTTCCGGCGAGGTTCCCGACGGTTCCGCCGGCGCCCCGCTGCGGCTCGCGCGGGCGGGAAGCGACCTGCTGCTGTCCTGGGACCCCTCTTGCCTGGGGTCCGACGTCGACTACGGTGTCTACGAAGGGTCGCTCGGCGACTTCACGAGCCACGTCGCGGCGACCTGCAGCACGGCGGGGGCGACCTCAGCGACGATCGCGTCGTCGGCGGGCAACCGCTACTACCTCGTCGTGCCGCAGAGCGCGAACCGCGAGGGCAGCTACGGCCGCGACGGCGCCGACACGCCCCGAGAGCCGGGCGTCTCGAGCTGCCTGGCGCAGCTCGCGGTGTCGTGTCAATGACGCAGGAGGTCGCCCCTTCGCCTTACCCGCCAGGCGGCCGCTCCGGATAGAGGCGCTCGAACTCGGGATCGCCGTGCAGCAGGGTCAGGTCGGGGTCGCGACGGGTCCAGATCGGGTCGGTCATGCCCGCGCGGTGCGCCTTGCTCAGCGCTTCGAGCGCCTCGGCCTTCTTGTTGAGGCTACAGAAGGTGCACGCGGCGTTGTACAGCACCGCGGCTTCGTTGGGGCGCAGCACCATCGCCAGGTTCGCCTCCCGCATCGCGTCCTCGACGCGCCCCTGCTCGGCGTAGTCCCCGGAGAGCAGGATGCGGGCGCGGGCGTCCTCGGGCACCTGCCTCAGGTGCTTTTCGAGCGTCTGGATGAAGCGCTCGCGTACGTTCTTCACGGCGTCGGTCTTGCCCAGGGCGCTCAGCGCGTTGCAGACCGGGACGTAGACGTTGTAGTCCTGCCCCGCCGACTCCAGCGCCGCCTCGGCCATGTTGGCCACTTCCTGGTAGAAGCCCGCCGCGAACAGGGCGCGGACCAGCAGGTAGTAGGCGCCCTCGCAATCCGGCTTGCGCTCGATCGCCATGCGCACGGTGGCCACCGCGGCGTCGAAGTTGTTCAGCGCGTAGTAAACCCAGGCCTGGGCCACCTGCACTTCGGGTTGCGCGGGCTGCAGCTCGGTCGCGCGCTTCGAGGCCTCCTGGGCCCGGCCCAACAGGTTCAGGTCGCTGCCGAAGCTGCCCTGGTACTGCGCGCAGACGTTGGCGATCGCGGCGTAGGCCAGCGCGAACTTGGGGTCCTGCGCCACGGCGCTCTCGTACATCTGCAACGCGAAGTCCATGTCCTGGCGGGTCAGGCGGCGCGCGTAGCTCTTGCCCTTGAGGTACATGTCGTAGGCTTGCAGGTTGTCGGTGGGCTTGGCCGCCAGAGCCTCCTGCTCCTGCGGCGAGAGCGTGATCCGCAGCGCCTCGGCGATCTTGCGCGCGATCTCGTCCTGCACCTCGAAGACGTCCTTCATCTCGCGGTCGTAGCGCTCGGACCACAGCGGGAAGTCGGTGTGCGTGTCGATCAGCTGGGCGTTGATGCGCAGTCGGTCGCCGGCCCGCCGCAGGCTTCCCGCCAGCACGTACGCGGCGCTGAGCTGTTGCCCGATCTCGGCCGGGGTCACCGAGCGATCCCGGAAGGTCAGCACCGTGGGGCGCGAGAAGATGTTCAAGCCCCGGATCTTGGACAGCTCGGTGATGATGTCCTCGGTGATGCCGTCGCGGAAGTACTCGTCTTCCTTGGCTCCGCTGAGGTTCTCGAAGTAGAGCACGGCGATCGAGCACTTGGTCTCTTTCTTGCCGCCGCGCGAGTCGCTCAGCTCCGCGGCCCGCCGCTTGCCCGAGTCGAGGTCGCGCTTCAGCCGGACCAGATCGGTCTTGAGATCGGTCGCGGTCTGGTAGCGCAGGTTGCGGTCCTTCTCCAAAGCCTTTTCCAGGATGCGCCCCAGCTCGGGCGGCAGGGTCGAGTTGGCCTGCGTCAACGGAAGAGGATTGCGATTGAGGATCGCGTCGAACACGACGGCCGACGTGTCACCGTCGAACGGCAGCACGCCGGTCGCCATCTGGTACAGCAGCGTGCCCAGCGAGAACAGGTCGGTGCGCGCGTCGGTGAGCTTGCCGCGCGCCTGCTCGGGCGACATGTAGGCCGCCGTGCCGATGACCGTCCCGGCGACGGTCAGGTTGGCGCGGTTGGCCAGCGTCTCCTGCTCGGCAGTGACGGTCGCGCCCGCGTGCTGGCTGTTCTCCATCTTGGCCAGCCCGAAGTCCAGCACTTTCACCTGACCCCGCGGGCCGACGATGATGTTGGCCGGCTTGATGTCGCGGTGCACGATCCCCTTCGAATGGGCCGACTCCAGGGCATCCGCGATCTGGATCGCCAGGTCGAGCAGCCGTTCCACCTCGATCGGCTTGCGGCCGATGATGCTCGACAGCGTCTCGCCCTCCAAGAGCTCCATGACGATGAACAGGTGCTTCTCGTGTTTCTCGATCGCGTGGACCGTGCAGATCGCGGGATGGTTGAGCGCCGAGGCTGCCCGCGCCTCGCGCTGGAAGCGCTCCAGGGAGTGGGAGTCCTGCTCCATCTCCTGGGACAGGAACTTCACTGCCACGCGGCGGCCGAGCCGGTCGTCCTCGGCCTCGTACACGACGCCCATCCCGCCGCTGCCCAGCCGGTTCAAAATCCTGTAGTGGGAGACCTGCTGCCCGATCAGGGATTCCATGGCGCGCCTTTTCCCTTCGCTGACGCAGCCCCGCGCCGCGCCGCCATTCTACGCAACGCGCGGCAGGAAGTCAGGCGGAAAGGGGACTGTCCCCCCTCCCCGTATCCCGGCGGCTACTCGACCGAGACCGTCGCGCTCACGATGGCGATCGGCTCGCGCGTCTGCCCGCCGGGCGAGCCCAAGGGCTCGATGGCCTTCAAGGTGTCCATTCCGGAGACGACCTCGCCGAAGATCGTGTGCTTGCCATCGAGCCAAGGCGTCGCGACGAAGGTCAGGAAGAACTGGCTGCCGTCCGTCCCTGGTCCGGCGTTGGCCATTGAAAGCAGGCCTCCGCGGTCGTGCTTCACGTCGGCCTTGTATTCGCCGTCGAACTTGTAACCTGGACTGCCGGTGCCGGTGCCCAGCGGACAGCCGCCCTGGGCCATGAAGCCCGGGATCACGCGGTGGAATTTCAAGCCGTCGAAGAAGCCGAGCCGTGTCAGGTAGATGAAGCTCGTCACGTGCATCGGCGCCACGTCGGGCATGAACTTGATGCGCACGTCGCCCTTGCTGGTCTTCATGTTCATGTAGTAGCTGCTCTTGACGTCGAACGTAGCCTGCTGCGGCTTGGAGAGCCGCGTGCGCCATTGATTCGCGGTCTTGTCCACCGCGGCCTTGGCGATCATAGCGTCGATCTGTTGGATGGCGTCCTCCTGGGTCTTGGCCGCGGCCTGCGGCGTTTCGGTTTCGGCCATCGCGATGCCGGCCATGCAGGCCAGCACCACCGACGCCGTGACGAACCAACCATGGATTCGGGTCATGAAACAGCCTCCTGCATTCCGTGTGGGAACCCGCATGATGGCACGGGACCCCAGAGCCCGCCACGTGTGCGGGTTGGACCCCGCCGGCAGGAACTTGTAGCCGTAGCTCCGCGGCGGGTCGGCCGGCGGCCCCGAGGAAAAGGTCTCGTTCGAGGTGGCGTCGCTGGCGTCTACCGCGAAATCGCCTGACGGATCTTCGGGCGAGCGAGGGTGCGGCCGATGCTTGGAGCACCCGGGGCCGGTGGTTCGACCCACGCGCCCGCGTCGAGGGCTTCATGCCCCTCGTCGTCGTCGCTTTCGTCTGGGTCTTCGTCCTCGTCCTCGTCGTCACCTCGGCAGTCGACCGGCGGTCGCTGAAAATACTGCAGGGCTTTGGCGAAGGCCTTCCGGCCTATTTGCGAGCCCATGACCCGCGCGGGGTAATCGTCGTAGTAAGGGTGGATGCTCCCGTAACGCCGGGAGATCGCGGCTTCGTCGGCGGCATCGAAGTAGGTCGCCCACTGCAGCTCCAGCGTCTGGCTGGGTCCGGCCTCGAATTTCAGGAAAGCGTTCTGCGGTGCGACGAAGGTCCCGAGGCCGCCGGGAAAGTACGGGTTGCCCGTGAACGCGGCCAGCATCTCGGCCGCGGCTCGGCTGAAGGTGCTGTGGCCCGAGGTGTAGCCTGGAAACGGTGGCGTGACGAACGTCTCGGCCTGGTAGGTCTCCCACTGGACCGCCCGGCGCCAGCCGACGCCGCCGACCTGGGTGGTCGGGTCGGCTGGAGAGCCGAGCCAGGCGCGAATCGCGATCTGCCCCACCGAACCGATGCACTGGCCGTCGAACGGACCGTCGTCCGGGCAGTCCGCCTCGACCTCGCACGGTAGTCCGGCGTTGAAACCGACGTCGCAGAAGGCCTTCAGGTGCTCGTGCCTGCCACCCGGGGCGATCGTCCGGTCGGTGATGACTTCGATCAGCTCGGGCACCAGAGGCAGGCCGTCGATGGCGTAGGAGGAACCGTCCGGGTCGGACGACTGGCCCTGACCCATCTGCCGGATCAGCGTGATCGGCCTCGACGAATCGTAGAAGTGCTTCGCCGTCCAGGCGCCGATAGCCGCATCGTGGTTCGCGCCGTTGAGCGCAAGGTACAGCATGACGTCCCACTCGAGGTCGTCCAGCAGCACGCCGCACGGCCCACCGAGGCGCTTGTCCTGCGGGGCCAGGCTGTCCGTGACGTAGTTGGCCAGCGTGTTCCAGTGGCCGGGGGGAGTTTCCGAGTGCGGCCCGTCGGCCCAGAACTCGGCCACGACCCTCGAGTAGTCCGCGCGCTTGACGAAGTTCGGCGGGTAGGGCGACCCGCTGACCGGGTTGATCGGGTGTCCGGTGCCGGCATCCGTTCCCAGGGGGTTGTTGCCGCGTGCCGCCGGGGAGATGTCCAGCTCCGTGGGATCGTCCGGGTCGTGGAAGCTGCTGAACCGGATCAACTCGACCACCGCATCCTTGACGATCTCGTCTCCCACTTCCAGGAGCTGCGGCGGACAGCCGGGGTCGAAGTACGGCGCGCCCTGAGCGCTCGGCGATGCCTGGCAGTCCAGCGGCGGGACCTGCTGCCGGTCGGCAGGCGTGAGCGCGAACGGCGTCACATCGCCCCAGCCCACGCCCACGAAGGACTGCACGGCTCCGCCGATGATGATCCCGTTCTGCAGCACGAGGAAGTCGAAGGCCAGCGGCTGCCAGCGGTGGGGCTCGAGCAGCCCGGTCGTACCCGGCAGCTTGAAGATCAGCGGCGGGTTGAGCGGCACGTAGCCCGTGTCGTCCGGATAGCAGAGGTTGGCACCCTCATTCGCCCCGTCGGCCAGGCCGTGGTCGATCACCGCTTGCCCGATGCGGTTTCCTACTGCAGCGGGCGAGTCGCCGACGGTCGACGAGTCGTCCGGATCGTAGCCCAGGGCGGTGAGCGTGGCGTCGAAGGAGACCAGCGCCTCCGCCGCGCCCGGCTGACAGGCCACGCCGTCGTGATCGAATCCCCCGCCCGGGAAGCGGTGCACGAGCAGGCGGTGCGCGGCGCGGCTGATCGCCTCGCGGCGCGCCGCCGCCACGTCCGCCGCGACGTGTTTTTCGGTCGAGATGTAGCCGACGGCCAGCGGGTCGTAAGCCGCCCAGGCGTCCCACAGCGCCACCGAGAGATGGAACAGGTTGCGCGCGTGGACCGGGGGCTTGGGGCGGTCCTGGCGGATCGCGGCGAGCAGCGCCTCGTTCCACACCCGCGCGACGGTCCACTGCGGCGGGATGACCGGCGAGTCGAACGGCGCCGGCTCGGGCTTCGGCGTCAGGGTCTCGTGCTCCGACCACGGCTTGCCGGCCACCACGACCGCGGCGGCGAGCGGCACGAAGACCGCCAGCAGGGCGCTCCTCCTTTTCCGTCCAGCCACTCTCATGGTTCCCCTCCGGCCGGTTTCAGAGCTAATACGGCAAATGCCGGACCGGCGCAAGGACATGACGGGACGGGGGTGCTGGTTCAGTTTGAAACCTCGGCCTGCGGGGCCCTCTGAGCGTGCGCTCGGTTCTTCCCTGAAAGGGCGCACGCTCAGCGGAGGTCGGCGCGCGAGAAGCCGGAACGATAGCGCGCCGACCGTGCCCCGCGGGCCGAGGTTTCAAACTGAACCGACCGGGACGGGTCATGGGACGTTTCCAAACCCTCGAAGAATGTATGATGGGCGCTCTTGGACGCCAGCTCCGGCTGGCAGGGCTGGCGCGACGGATGGAGGGTCCACGTGCGATCGATCTGGGTACCGACGGCCGCGGCCGCGCTGTCCATGCTGATCCCGATCGGCAGCGTCGCCCGCGCGGAGCAGGGGGCGTCTGCGGCCCCCAGCTCGGAGGAGCTGGCCAAGAAGTTGTCCAACCCCATCTCCGATCTCGTCAGCGTTCCGTTCCAGTTCAACTGGGACAACGGCGTGGGGACCGAGGACGATCTGCGCTTCATCCTGAACGTGCAGCCGGTCGTGCCCTTCACGCTGAACGAGAACTGGAACCTGATCGGCCGTTGGATCGTGCCATTCGTAAGCCAGCCCGAGCTCGCGCCGGGCAGCGGCACCACGTTCGGGACCGGAGACATCGTCGCCTCGGGCTTCTTCTCTCCGTCGAACTCCAGCGGAGGGCTGACGTGGGGCGTGGGTCCGGTCTGCTCGTTGCCGACGACGACCGACCCGCTCCTCGGCTCGGGGAAGTGGTCCGCCGGCCCGACCGCCGTGGCCCTCAAACAGCAGGGGCCCTGGACCTACGGGGGGTTGGTGAACCACCTGGTGGATGTCGCGGATACCGGCGATCCCGAGCGGTCCGACGTGAACCAGTCCTTCCTCCAGCCCTTTCTGGCCTTCACCACCAAGCAGGCGGTCACGTACAACGTCAGCAGCGAGGCGACCGCCAATTGGGAGGCCTCGAGCGGCGAGGAGTGGACGATTCCCATCAACGTGAACGTGAGCAAGATCACGAAGTTCGGCCCGTTCCCGTTGTCGCTCGGCGGCGGGGCAGGCTACTTCATCGAGTCCCCCCCGGGAGGACCGGAGTGGAAGCTGCGCTTCCAGGCGACGATTCTGCTCCCCCGCGGGCCATAGGACGGAGAGCAGGTTCTTTGCCGGAAGCGGCGCTCATGAACAAGGCCCTTGATCGGCTCATGCAGAAGCTCCGAGCGAACCACACCGGGCCGTAGTCGTCGGCGCGCCGCGTGTTCGGGACGAGGAGTCCCCGGGGCAACGGAATGAAGAAGATATTGGCGTTTCTGCGGCACGAATTCCGGGAAATGCTTCCGCCCACGCTCTACTTCTTCGTGGTGTTCCACATCCTCATTGTGGCGCGCAACTTCATGGCGGAGGAATGGGGGATCTCGGCAGTCTCTTCGTCCTTGGCGACGATCGGCGCCCTCGTCGTCGGCAAGGCGATCCTGCTAACCGATGCTCTCCCGTTCGTGAAGGGGCTCGCACCGAAGCGGCTCGTTTACGACATCGCCTTTCGCACGATCTTCTACACGCTGATCACGCTTGTCCTCCAGTTTCTCGAGGAGTTCATTCCCGCATTCTTCAGGCAGGGCGGGATCGGCGCGGCCTTCGAGCACGTCTTCAGCGAGATTCATTGGCCCAAGTTCTGGGTCACCCACCTGTTCCTGGTGGTGTTCCTGGCTTTCTATGTCACGGCCACGGCCGTGATGCGAGCGGTCGGACATGACACGATCAAGAACCTGCTGTTGAGTCCGAAGCGCGCCGCCGCGCCCCCCCTGCCCTAGCCCGTGGAAGGAGCCGGGCGCGTGCCCGGGCGAGCACAGTGCAGCTGGGCGCGCTCGACGCGCACGTCGAGCTGTGGTCCGAGGCGCAGCACGGGAAGCGACTCGCCGGGCCGGGTCGGCAAGCGACGCAGGTAGGGCCCGCACGAGGCCGTGATGAAGGTGTTCACGTCGTGCGGGATCATGTAGACGATGTCGCGCACCGACGCGCCGAGGGAGCCTAGCGACAGTCCGTCGGGGCCGGCGACCGCGATGCGGTGCTCCCGCGCGGTCAGGTAGGGCGTCTCTGGTCCGGCCGCCGCGTAGAAGCGGTCGGGAATCAACTGCACGGTCGTGTACTCCGGCAGGTAGTACATCACGTGGCGCAGCCCCCAAGCCCAGTACTCGTGGGAGGTGACGAGCACGGTCTCCGCAGGCTTGAAGCCGCGGCGGATGGCGCCGACGCGCGCGGCGACGTCGGCGTCGTGCGCCGCGAGCACGCGATGGCCGCGGGCGGGCGCGAATGCCGCGCCGGAGGGCCAGGCGACGAGGGCCAACGCCAGGACGGCCCCGGCGCCCACGAGCTGGTCGCGCAGCCGGAGGCCCGCGAGCAGGGTCGCGACCGCGCACAGGCCGTGAGCGGCGAGTGGCAGCGCGACCGCCAGGACGTAGCCGTCCGAGTCGTAGATCAGCAGGACGTAGAACAGGAAGGGGATCGCGGCCCCGACGAGCAGCAGGTCCAGCGGGGCGAGACGCGCGCGCCAGCGCGGGCGGAGCCGGGCCACCAGCGCCACGCCGCTCGCCGCGAGCAGCGGGCCGAGGGCGAGCGCAAGATCGGCAGTCAGGCGCGCGAGCCGCGTCATGGCGGCCGCGAGGCCCTCGTGGAAGACCGACTTCTCCCAGATGTTGCCGACGAGCGTCGGGCCGGCGGCGGCCAGGTAGGCGCGCGGGCCGCCGGCCTCGAGGAGCAGCGGCACGGCCCAGGCCGCGGCGCCGAGCGCGAGCGCGGCGAACGCGCGCGGCGCGGCGCGCCGGCCCGGCCAATCGTGGTCGCCGAGCCAGACCAGGGCGGCCGCGACGAGGCCCCAGACGATCAAGGTCGGCCGGATGCCGCCGGCCAGGCCGATCCCGGCGCCGAGGACTCCCAGGCGGCCACCGGCCGGACGCCGGGCCAGCGCGAGCAAGATCCCCAGCCAGCAGGCGGCCTCCACGGTGTAGGTCGAAGCCGAGACGGCGTGGAGCAGCGCGAGCGGTGAACAGGCCACGAACGCGGCGGCCGCCACGACGTGGAGCGCGCGCGCCAGCGGTCGGGCCGCCGCGGGCAGGGCCGCGGCGACGAGCGGGACGAAGGCCGCGCACCCCGCCGCCGCGAGCGAGCGCAGCGCGTTCTCGGGCGCCGCGACGAGCGGGCGCAGCAGGCGGCCGAGCGCCACGAACAGGTAGTAGCCCGGCGGGTGCGGCTGGTGCGAACGCAGGTCGAAGCGCTCGAGGGCGAGCGTCAGTTGCACCTCGTCCCAGTGGAACACGTAGTCGGGAAAAAACGCGCGCGCCAGGGCCAGCACCGCCAGTGCTCCGGCGGTCGCGGGCAGCACACGGGCGAGGGTGGGCGCCGACAGAGCCGCGAAAGTTCGCCGCGGGCTCGCCGCCGTCGCGGCGGGTGCGGTCCGGATCCGACCCCGGCTCAAGTCGGTGGGGGAGCCGTCCGCCCAGCGTCGGCCGCGAGGTGGCTCGACAGCGTCTCGGCGATCAGGCGGTAGCCGTGCAGATTGGGGTGCCCCTCGGTGTGGAGCGGATAGATGCGCGCCTCGCCGGCGACGGCCCGCAGGGCCGGCAGGAGGTCGACGACCTCGATCCCGCGTTCGACCAGGAACGACAGCAGCGCCGCCCGCGCTCGATCCTCGTGGGCCAGCTGCTCCTCGACGACCTCGCGGACGGCCGCATCGGGGTTCCGGGCTAGAAAGTCGCCAAACACCCGCTCCTTGGTCGGGATCAGCGTCGTCACGAAGCGGATCCCGGTCTCGACGCAGCGCGCGTGCATGCGCGCCAGCATGAGCTCCGTGATCCGCAGCCCCTCTCGGATCTTGGGGTCGTCGAGGTCGACCGCGGAAAGCCGCTGCTGGGGCCGGAACTCCACGATCGTGCCGTTGACTTCCTGCCAGACGTGGTCCGGGTCGCCGTCCTGCGCGACGATGCGTGGCGCGGTGTGCAGCCATTGACCGATCGGGCTGAAGTCGAGCTTGCGATACACGACGCTGTTCTTCGCGAACCACGCGCGAACGCGCCCCCACAAGCGCTGCTCGCGAACCTGCTTCCGGCGCCGCATCGCCTCGACCTCGGCGGCGAACGAGCCGATCAGCTCGGGCTGGCGCAGCCCGACCCACGGCTCGTGCGCGTAGGCCATGTACCAGGCGTCCAGGAAGTCGTTGCCGAAGTAGACCCCGACGATGACGGTCGACGGTTCGAGCTCGAGAGCATGGCGCTCCAGCAGGTGGCCGTACTGCACCGGGCCGTAGCCCCCGAGGGCCAGGTTGTAGACGTCCTCGCTGCGGATCCGATCGAGCCAGGCCGGCCACGACGCATCGGCGCTGGCTGCCACGCCGTAGGTCTGGGAGTCGCCGATGGCGACGATCTCGACTCGTTCCGGCACCGCGGGGTTGCGATAGCCCCAGGCGTCGTGCCCGGCGGAGCCGGGCTCGATCCTGTGGCCCAGCGTGTCGTCCTGGACGATCTCGGGCTGCAGGTAGTCCAGCGGATCGAACAGCAGGCGGCTCAGGCCCTCCGCCAGCCCCAGGCCGAACAGGCTGGCGACGCCAAGGACGAGCGGCTTCTTCGCCCGGCGCGCCACGGCCGCCGGCAACTGAGCGAGCGATCGTCGATCGCGTTCGGTCCGGCTGGGCGTCATCCGGCGCAGTCTACCCGGAGTCGGGCCCGGCCGCGAAGTCCCGCCGAGCGACGAACCCGACCCGCTTGCGAAAGTATTAAGATCCCGGCTACGGAGGGGGCATGATCGATTCTTCGCCAGCGGCAGCGCCACGCCAGGGCCTGTGGCCGCGGGCCAGACGAGCGGCCGAGCAGACCCCCGACTCGCGCAACCGGGTCGTCGATTTCTTGAGAGCGCTGTCCATTCTGGCCGTGATCTCCGGCCACTGGCTGTTGGCGGCGCCGTGGGTCGACGAGCGCGGCCTCGCGCTCGAGAATCTGCTGCAGACCGAGCCTTGGGCTCGATGGCTCACCTGGTGCTTCCAGGTCATGCCCGTCTTCTTTCTGGTCGGCGGCTACGCCAACGGCGTCTCTTGGCAGGCCGCGATGCGCGACAAGAAGAGCTACGGAGAGTGGCTGGCTGGCCGGTTGCAGCGACTGATCGGTCCCGTGCTGCCGCTGGTGGTGACCTGGGCCCTGCTCGGCTTCATCGCGGGCCGCCTCGGCGTCGCGCCTGAGATCGTCCGCGTGGGGTCGCAGGTCGCCTTGGTGCCGATCTGGTTCCTTGCCGTCTACATCGGCGTCGTGCTGCTGGTGCCCGTCACTTGCTTCGTCTGGCAGCGGCTCGGGTTCCATTCGTTCTGGTTACTGGCCCTCGCAGCCTTGATCGATGACGCGCTGTTCTTCGGCGCCGATCTCGAGGCGCTCGGCTGGTTGAACTACGGGTTCATCTGGCTTGCCGTCCATCAGCTGGGCTATGCCTGGCACGGCGGGCAATTCAGCGGGGCGCTCCGGACCTCGATCTTCGGGCTGGGCGGTTTGGCGCTGCTGATCGGCCTGGTCACGGTCGGCCCCTACCCCGTCAGCATGGTCAGCGTGCCGGGCGAGGCCATCAGCAACTCGCTACCGCCCAAGCTGCCGATGCTGGTCTTGGGGATCGTGCAGAGCGCCCTGTTGCTCGCGCTCGAGGGGCCGCTACGGCGGTGGCTGAGGCGGCCGGTTCCATGGACGGCGACGATTCTGCTGAACGGAATGATCATGACGATCTACCTCTGGCACATCACCGCAGCCGCGGTCGTGCTCGGCGTCGCGCTCATCGCCGGCAACCTCGGGCTCGGGCTGACTCCCGGGAGCGGATCCTGGTGGGCGGCGCGGCCGGCCTGGCTCGTCGCGTACTTGCTGGCGCTGGTGGCGCTCGTGCCGCTGGTCGGCCGGCTCGAACGCGGCCGCACGGGCGCCGCGGCGGTGTCGGCCTGGCGCCAGGCCTCCGGCGCGCTCGTCGTCTGCGTCGGGCTGGCGTTGCTCGCGCTGGGTGGCGTCGGCGGAGCGGGGTGGCTCGATCTGCGCCTGTCGGCGGTGCTCTTGCCGTTCTCCGGGGCCTGGCTTGCGGGTCTGCTGCCGCCTTTCCCAAGGGCGCGGGCCACCTGAAGCCGTCCGCGAATCGAGGACGTACGCGATGTGGACGCGGTCGGTGGCGAAAGTTGATAGGGTAGTCGTCGAGACCGGCGGAGGACGACATGGCCGCCCAGGCGCTCTACGAAGAGCTGCGCGAGAAGCTCCGCGACGTCCTGCCCGACTTCGAGCTGCGACACAAGGCTGAGCTGGCCGCCGAGATCTGCCGCCTCAAGATCGAGAAGAACGCCGTCATCCTCGGCCACAACTACATGGAGCCGGCGCTCTACCACTCGATCCCGGACTTCAGGGGAGACTCGCTCGAGCTGTGCCGCAAGGCGGCGACGACCGACCGCGACATCATCGTGTTCTGCGGGGTCCGCTTCATGGCCGAGACCGCGAAGATCTTGAATCCCAATAAGAAGGTCCTGCTCCCTTCCCGCGAGGCCGGCTGTTCTCTCGCGGCGAGTCTCACCGCGGAGGACGTCCGCTCACTGCGAAGGCTCTACCCCGGAGCGCCCGTCGTCACCTACGTCAACACCTACGCGGACGTGAAGGCCGAGAGTGACGTCTGCTGCACGTCGAGCAACGCCACCGCGGTGATCGAATCGCTCGCCGCCGACACGGTGATCTTCCTGCCCGACGAGTACCTCGCCAGGAACGTGGCCCGCGACACGGGTCGGCGCATCGTCTTCCCGACGCGCGGCGAGCGGGACGACGACCGCCCCTCCCCGAACGGGAAGATCGTGGGCTGGCCCGGTCGCTGCGAGGTCCACGAGCTGTTCACCGTCGAGGACGTCCGGACGGTCCGCCGGCAGTTCCCCGACGTCCGCGTGCTCGCCCATCCCGAATGCAGCCCGGAGGTCGTGGAGGCCTCGGACTTTTCCGGCAGCACGACCGCCATGATCCGCCACGTCGAGACGACGAGCGCGACCCGCTACCTCCTGCTGACCGAGTGCGCCATGGCGGACAACGTCATGGCGGCCAACCCCTCGAAGGAGATGCTCCGCCTCTGCAGCCACCGCTGCCCGCACATGAACCGCATCACGCTCGAGGACACGCTCGAGGCGTTGCGCCGCGAGCAGCATGTCATCGACGTGCCCGAAAAGATCCGGACCCGCGCGCGCCGCGCCGTGGACCGCATGATCACGATCGGGCCCGTGGGGAAACGGGATTGAGCGGACCGTGCCTCGAGACCGAGGTCCTCGTCATCGGCTCCGGGATCGCGGGGGGAACCGTTGCGCTGCGGCTCGCCGATGCCGGTCTCGCGGTCACGCTCCTCACGCGGGCCAGCGACCCGGCCGACACGAACACCTGGCACGCGCAGGGCGGGATCATCTACCGGGGGCAAGGCGACTCGCCCGATCTTCTGTGCGAGGACATCGAGCGCGCGGGGGCCGGGCGCTGCAATCCGCGCGCGGTCCGAATCCTCGCCGAAGAGGGGCCCGATCGGGTCGATGAGATCCTGATCGAGCGGCTCGGTATCGTGTTCGACCGGGCGCCGGACGGCTCGCTCGCGCTGGCACTCGAGGGCGGGCACGCGGTGCCCCGCATCGTCCACTCCGTGGATGCGACCGGGCAGTCGATCGAGCGGGCGCTACTGCGCGCGCTCACGAGTCACCCAAACGTCTCGATCGTCACGAGCGCCACCGCCATCGACCTGCTGACCCCCTCCCACCACTCGCTCGACCGCCTCGACGTGTACGACCCGTGGTCGTGCGTGGGCGCCTACGTGCTCGATCAGGAGTCGGGCGAGATCCTGCGCTGCATCGCCCGGCGGACGGTGCTGGCGACGGGGGGCCTCGGCCAGATCTACCAGTTCACGACGAACCCCGTCGGCGCCCGCGGCGACGGGGTCGCGATGGCCTATCGCGCGGGCGCGCGCGTCATCAACATGGAGTTCGTCCAGTTCCACCCGACGCTGTTCTTCCAACGGCAGGCGCCGCAGTTCTTGATCTCGGAAGCGGTGCGCGGGGCGGGGGCGCGCCTCGTGAACGCGGCGGGGCGTCCGTTCATGGAGCGCCACGACCCGGAATGGCAGGACCTCGCCCCACGCGACGTCGTGGCGCGGAGCATCCATCGCGAGATGCTCGCGGGCGGCGTGACGAACGTCTACCTCGACCTCCATTCGTACATCGACGAGACGACGATCCGCGAGCAGTTCCCGAACATCCACCGTGCCTGCCTGCTGTACGGCGTGGACATCGCGCGCGATCCCGTGCCCGTCGTGCCGGGCGCGCACTACGCCTGCGGGGGCATCTGGGTGGACGACCGCGGCCGAACGACGATCCACCGCCTCCACGCCGCCGGCGAGGTGGCGTGCACGGGCGTCCACGGCGCGAACCGGCTCGCGAGCACCTCGCTGCTCGAGGGGCTCGTCTGGGGAGACCGGATCGCACGGGACATCCTCGCCCACCGCGGCGAGTTCGGACTTCCCGATCCCGCGCGGATCCCGCCCTGGCGCAGCGCGGAATCCCAGCCGCCCGACCCGGCGCTGCTACAGCAGGACATGGCGACCGTGAAACAGATGATGTGGAACTACGTGGGGCTGGTGCGCACCGCGCCGCGTCTCGAACGGGCGCTGCGCGAGCTGCGGCACCTCGAGACCGAGATCGAGCAGTTCTACCGGACGGCGCGGCTCACCGACGGCGTGATCGGGCTTCGCAACGCGATCCGCACCGCCGTGATCGTGGCCGGGGCGGCCTGGGAGAACAAGACGTCGGTCGGCTGCCACTACCGCGAGTAGGCTTCCCAGGGCACGCGGACCAGCGGCAGGTCGTTCAACGGACGCTCGCAGCAGCGTAGACGCCCTGCGGCTCGCGATAGCTCACCTCGTAGAAGTCGACCTCGGCCGCCTGCCAGGCCCACGCTCCGCGCGTGACGAAGGCCACGCCGGGCGGCGCGGGCCATGTGGGATCGGCGAAGAGATTCCACGCGTCTTCAGGGGTGTCGACCCACGCCCGGGTCAAGGGAAACGGTCGATCCGCCGTCGCGGCCAGGATCCGGCGCGGCGGCGTGGGGTCCGCGGCCGCGAGTCCGAGGCGGACCTCCGGCAGCTTCCAGGGCCAGGCCACGAGCCGGCCCAGCAGGCTGGGAGCGAGCCGGGCCCGCAGCTCGAGGTGGCCGGCGCGGGGACGCGGCGCCCCAGCGACCTGGTTCAGCGGAACGCGCGCGCGGCCGAGGCGCCGCTCGACGACCTCGAGCGGGTGATCGCGCAGCCCCAGCACCAGCCAGCGCGCATCGCGGCCGAGAGGCTGATAGCGCGAGAGGATCTGGCGCCAGGTGCGCGGAGCGTCGACGAACGGGTGGCGCGTGTCCAGCCCCTGCAGGCTGACCAGCAGGCGCTGGGGCGCCCCGGGCCCCGCGAAGAAGGCGGCGTCCAAGTCGTCGAGCAGCGGCGTGGCGACGGCGTAGCTCTGCAGCACCGGGCGCGGGGACCAGTTGAGACTCCAGGCCTCGGCCATGGCGACCTCGACCGTCAGGATGTCGACGGTCCGGTCGCCGATCTGCGCTCGTGCGCGCGCATGCAGCGGCAGGGCGCGCTGCAGCTCGGCGCGGAGCCGCGTCCTGTGCCGAGGGTCCCGCGTGCGCTGCTCGGCCTCGAGGGCCTCGCCGATCGTCCGCCCCAGCGCGGCGGGCAACTGCCAAACCTGCGCGGGCGGGCGGACGACGAGCGCTCCGGCGACGAGCGCGACCGCTCCCGCGGCGCGCAGCGCCTGGCCCGGGCGGGCGCCGCGTCCCCACGCGTCCAGCACGAGCCAGGTCAGCGCGATGCTGCCGACTTCGAAGGCCAGGAAGGCATGGGTCTCGTGGCGGACGAAAGCATGCTTGAAGGTGATGGCGAGCAAGCCCGCCAGGGGGAGCGCGAACGGCAGTGATTCGCGGGCGCCGCACTGCCGCTCGCGAACCGTCCCCAGCGCGGCCAGGCCGGCGGCGGCGAGCACCAAGATGGGCTGCCAGAGCGGCCCCCGCCGCTCGAGTGCGGCGCCGTAGCCCACGGAGATCTCGAGCGAGGCCTGCAAGAACCGGCCCAGGGCAGCCAGCGATTCCAGGGCCAGCACGCCGCAGCCGACGAGCCCCCCGGCGAATCCGGCGCCGAAGGCCAGTGCGCTGCGCTTCCGTCCCACCGTCCAGCCGGCGACCGCGCCGCCGAGCACGACCAGCAGGGCCGCCAGACCCATCGAGAACTTGATCAGGACCGCGGCCGCCGCCGCGGCGCCGAGCGCCGCGAGCGGGAGCGGTCGTTCCTTCCTGGCGTCCAGGGCCAAGCGCGTCCACAGGACGAGCGCGAGCAGCAGTCGATACTCTGGAGTAGGGGAGAACAGGACGAGCGGCAGCGCCGGCGCCAGCGCGAGCCAGCCCGCGAGCCGGCGCTGCATCCACAACCCGAGCGCAATGAACAAGGCCAGTTGCACGGCCACGCGGTAAGCCACCGCCGCGAGCCACAGCGAGCGCGTGAGTGTCAGCGGGATGTTGAGGAACCCCCACGGTCCGTAGTTGAACACGATGTCGCGACCGACGACGAAGCCGTGGTCGCGGGCGAGGTGCAGCCCCAGCTCCCACGAAGGATCGATCCCGGCCGCCGGCTCGACGACGAGCGAGGGTAGGGTCAGCAGGCCGCCGGCCGCACACAGCGCCCAGCCCAGGCGTCGCGCCGCGAGCGACGCCGCGGCCACGGCCGGGGTTCCAGACGCGGTCGGTGGTGCGGTCGCGGTGCAGTAGGGGTGCGAGCCGGGCCGGGTCAGCGAGTCCATCGGGGACGAATCATTCGTTCGGGGGGGGAGCGGGTCAAGCGCGCTCGGAATCGCCTCCCTCAGACGCGGAACGGCAGGTCCACGACGCGCGCCCGCGGCGCGTCGGCTTCGAGGCCGAGACGCAGCGCGAGCCCCGGGCGGAGCGCCTTGCGCTTCACGTAGCCCAGCCCGACGGGCGAGGGTCTTCCGGGCGGCTGGACCGCGCTGGTCAGCCGGCCCACCGCGGCGTCGCCGTCGTACAGTCGTGTGCCGACGCCGGGCAACGCGCGCGCCGCCGGCAGCTCGAGGCCCACAAGACGGCTCGCGACCTTGTCGTAGGTCCGCAGCCGGGCGACGACCTCCTGGCCGACGTAGCAGCCCTTGTCGAAGCTGACCGCCTCCCATTGGCCGGCCTCGAGCGGGTTGTGCTCCCCGGTCAACTCGTGGCCCGCCGCGGGCAGTCCGAGGAGCACCCGGCGCGCCTCGAAGGCGCCGTCTCCCGCCAGGCGGCCGCCGGCCCGCTCGACCGCGGAGGCCACGACCTCCCACACTTCCGGGGCGGCGGCCGCCGGGCCGACGATCGAGAAGCCCTGGCCGGACAGGCCGTCCTCGGCGAGCACGTGGACCGGGACGTCCGCCAACGCCCCACCGGCGCAACCGAAAGGCGCCGGGCGGGCGACGCCGCAGGCCGCGACGGCCAGCGCGGCCTGCGGGCCGGCGAACACGAACTGGAAGGTCTCGGCCGTCACGATCGCGAGGCCGGTCTTCTCGGCGAAGGTGAAGCGGCGCAGATGGTCGGCCACGCGTTCGCCCGAGTCCTGACCGCCCACGCACAGCACGTCGCCGTCCGGCAATCGATGCACGAACAGGCGCTCGACGATGCGGCCCTTCGGCGTCGTCAGGATCGTCGGCCTCCCGCGACCCCGCTCGAGCGTGGCGACGTCGCCGGTGCTCAGCCGGTGCAGGAGGGGCAGGAAATCCGGACCGCTGGCCAGCAGCCTGCCCCAGGCGGAGCCGTCGGCCAGCACCGCGCCCCCCAGCCCGGCCCGGAGTTCCGCGGCCGGGTCGCCGAAGTGCAGCGGGCGCGTCCCGCCGGGCGCCAGCACGGCCCCGCGCCGCTCCCAAGCTCGCTGCAATCCGGGCGGAGTCATGGCGCGTCGCGCGGCCCGGGTCTCAGCCGGCGAACTCGAGCCGCGCTCCGAACGGCACGAGTCCCGCCGCGCGCCCCTCGTCGAGGAAGCGCTCGATCGCGCGCCGCCCGCGCTCCCCGTAGTCGCGCGTCAGGTCGTTGACGTACATCCCGACGAAGTGATCGGCCAGCGTGCGATCGAGCCCGCGACCGAAGGGCATCGCGTAGTCGAGCGCCGCCCGGCGGTGGGCCAGCCCGTACTCGATGCTCTGGCGCAGGATGCCGGTCAGCCGGCCCATGCTCGCGGCGCCGAGATCCTTGCGCACGACGTTGCCGCCGAGCGGCAAGGGCAGGCCGCCGCTGCGCTCGGCCCACCAGGCGCCGAGGTCGACCAACAGCACGAGGTCGTGCCGGTCGTAAGTGAGCTGCCCTTCGTGGATGATGAGGCCCGCGTCGGCCTGGCCCGCGACGACCGTCTCCAGAATGCGGTCGAAGGGCACGACGACGTGCGGGAAGTCGGCGCCGAGGTACAGCCGCAGCGCCAGATAGGCGGAGGTCAGTTTCCCCGGAACGGCCACGGTCGCGCCCGCCAGGCCCGCCCGAGTCATGCGGTGCCGAGCCACGACGCACGGACCGTACCCGTCGCCCATGCTCGCGCCGCAGGGCATCAGCGCGTAGCGCTCGGCCAGGTGGGGATAGGCGTGGATGCTGACGGCCGACACCTCGAGTTCGGCCGCCAGGCAGCGGCGGTTCAGCGATTCGATGTCTTCGAGAACCTGCTCGATCTCGTACGGCTCGGTCGGCACTTCGCCGCTGGCGATGCCGTAGAACATGAACGCGTCGTCCGGGTCGGGGCTGTGCCCGACTCGCACCCGCCGGATGGCACCGACCATCCTAGGATCGCCGTGCAGAAGAGCTGTGCATATCCGGACGGCCCCGTCCTCGGTCTCCCGGCTACCGACCCCGCGCCATGCGGCATCGCAAGAGACGCTTGACGGGGGATTATAGCGGAGGGTCGCAGGCCCGTCCGAGCTCTTGGCATCCAGCACCCCCGCGCCCCGGCCCGGAGTGCTGGTCAACGCTTCGCCCGCGGGCCTTCGGAGCGCGCGGCTTGGTTCTTTCCTGAAAGGGCGCCGCACGCTGCGGAGGTCGGCGCGCGAGCAGGCCGGAAACGGTCCCCAGTTGAATCGGATCGGCGTTCGAAGCACAATCGTCTCTTCGCGTTCGACCCTCGAGGGTCTGAGGGAGGCACGATGGTGACGATGCGGCGAATGGCGCCCGCCTTGGTCGGCCTGAAGCTGTTGGGGTTGCCGCTCGTGGCGGCGGCGGCCGAGCCGGAGCGGGTCGTCGTGCAGCACATCCTGATCGCCTTCCGCAAGAGCGTTCCCGACAAGCAGATCGAGCGCACGAAGGGCGAGGCGCGCGCGCTGGCCGAAGCGCTGCTGGAACGCGCCAGGAAGGGCGACGACTTCGACGCCTTGGTCAAGGAGTTCACGGACGACCGGGTCCCGGGCATCATGCTCGTGACCAACCGCCAAGCTCCGCGGGTTCCCGGCGGCACTCCCCGCGGGGGGCTGGTGCAGAAGTTCGGCGACGTCGCCTTCCAGCTGGACGTGGGCGAGGTCGGACTGGCGAACTACCACGCGGAGTTCTGCCCCTACGGCTGGCACGTGATCAAGCGGCTCGAGTAGCGGCGTGGAGTCGTCAACGCTCAGGCGGGAGGCCGAGGGCCTCGCTTCCGACCTCGTCTCCTGGCGGCGGGAGCTGCACCGCCACCCCGAGTTGGGCTTCGCCGAGCGCCGCACGGCGAGCCTCGTCGCCTCGGAACTCGGGCGACTGGGGCTCGAGGTGCGGACGGGCGTGGCGGTGACCGGTGTCGTCGGATTGCTGCGGGCGGCGCAGGCCGCCGGCCCGGCGATCCTGCTGCGCGCGGACATGGATGCTCTGCCCATCCAGGAAGTCGCGGGGCGCGAATACGGTTCGACCGTGGCCGGTTGCATGCACGCCTGTGGCCACGACGGCCACACCGCCATGCTGCTGGGGGCGGCCACGCTGCTCGCCGGCCGGCGAGCAGCGCTGTCGCGCGACGTGGTCTTCTGTTTTCAACCCGCGGAGGAAGCGCCCGGGGGCGCCGAGCGCATGATCCGCGAGGGCGTCCTCGAGTGGGTCGAGGTCGGCTCGGTCTACGCGCTGCATCTGTGGAGCCCGTTCTCGAGCGGCAGCGTGCACCTCCGCTCGGGGCCGATCATGGCCGCGGCGGACGAGTTCACCGCCCTGATCCTGGGGCGCGGCGGCCACGGCGCCCAGCCGCACCTGGCGGCGGATCCGATCGTCGCGGCCGCCCAGGCGATCGTGGCCCTGCAGGCCGTGGTCTCGCGCAACGTCGATCCGCTGCAGGCCGCCGTCGTGACCGTCGGTTCGTTGCACGCCGGGAGCGCTTCGAACGTCATTCCCGATCGAGCCCGCCTCGACGGCACGCTGCGCTCGTTCGACGAGGGCGTGAGGCGGCTCTTGCAGGAGCGGGTCCCGGAGGCGATCGCCGCCGCCGCCCGCTCGAGCGGGTGCCGGTCCGAGTTCGAGCTGCGCCCGGGCTACCCCGCGACCGTCAACGATCCCGGCGCCGTGGAACTGGCGCGCAGCGTCGCGCGACGAGTGGTGGGAGAAGGAAACGTCGTCGAAACGCCACCGCTCGCCGCGGCGGAGGACTTCTCCTACTTCCTGCGCCAGCGCCCCGGAGCCTTCATCCTGCTCGGCGCGGGGAACGTGGGGCGGGGTCTCGTGGCCCCCCACCACTCGCCGGAATTCGACATCGACGAATCCGTGCTGCCCCTCGGCGCGGAACTCTTGGCCCGGCTGGCGCTGCACCCCGGCTGACGCAGGTCCGGGCGCGGGCTCATTCGCCTGCCGTCCGCGCCCCGAGCGCCAGGTAGACGGCGAGGAAGATCGCCGCGGCGCCGGCGGCCACCATGCCGTCCGGACGCTCGCCGAAGAACGCGACGGCGAGACCCGTCGCGATCACGGGCTGGAGAAAGATGAAGAAGGCCACCCGCGAGGACTCGACTCGGGCCAGGGCCCAGTAGGTCAGGTGGTAGCCCAGGGCCGTGGGAAAGACGACGATGAAGGCGCCGAGGGCCCAGGTCCGGCCGGAGACGCTGGCCGGGTCCAATCCGGCGAGCGCGGGGAGTCCGGGCAACAGCATGCCCACCGCGCCGAACCCCAGCAGCAGGGCCGTCGCTGCCAGGGGATCGACGCGGCCGGCGAGGTCCTTCGAAAGCACCAGGAACAGCGAGTAAGAGAGGGCGTTGGCGACGATCAGCAGGTCGCCGGCCAGCGCGGGGCCGGTCAGGAGCGCGGCGGACGGCCTCAACACCAAGAGGACGCCGCAAGCCGCCAGGGCGAAGGACAGCGCCTTCCCCGCGGTGAGGCGCTCCCGCCGGGCCGCGACGGCGAAGAGCAGGGTCGTGACGGGTGTGACCACCATCAGGATCGAGGAGTGCGCGGCCGTCGTCCGCGACAGCCCCTCCACGAAGCACCACTGGTTGATCACGACGCCGAAGATCGAGTACAGGGCGAGCCGGCCGAGCAGGGCGGGGGACCGGGGAAAGCGACGCCCCGCGAGCGAGGCGGTGAGGAGCATCAGCGCGGCGGCGCTCGACACGCGGATCAGCGCCCAGGCCGCCGGCGCCAGCTCGAGCAGCAGCAGTTTCGCGGCGAGGTAGTGCAGGCCGAAGAAGATCTGGACCAGCGCCAGGGCACCGTGGACCGAGACGCGTTCGCTCACGGCAAGGCTTGCTCGTCAGGCCGGAGGGGCCGGCCACCGCCGCCGGCTGCCGGCTCGGGGCAGAAAAAAAGCCCGGCCCTCGCGGGCCGGGCTTTCGCACTGAAGGGGTGCGGTCGGATCAGTAGCCGCCGCCCATGTCTCCCATGCCACCGCCGCCCATGCCGGGAGTGGCCTTCTTGTTCTCCTCGGGAACCTCGCTGACCAGCGCCTCGGTCGTCAGCATCAGGCCGGCGATCGACGCGGCGTTCTGCAGCGCCGTGCGCACGACCTTGGTCGGATCGATGATGCCGGCCTTGACCAGGTCCTGGTACTTCTCGTCCTGGGCGTTGAAGCCGAAGTCCTGCTCGAGCTCCTTGACCTTGTTGACGACCACCGAGCCTTCCTCGCCGGAGTTGTTGGCGATCTGTCGCAGCGGCTCCTCGAGCGCGCGCTTCACGATGCGGATGCCGATCGCGCGATCGTCGTTCTTCTCCGTCTTCTCCAGCTTGTCCAGCGCCGATGCGCTACGCACCAGGGCCACTCCGCCACCGACGACGATGCCTTCCTCGACCGCCGCCTTGGTGGCGTGCATCGCGTCTTCGACGCGCGCCTTCTTCTCCTTCATCTCGGACTCGGTCGCGGCACCGACCTTGATCACCGCCACGCCGCCGACCAGCTTGGCCAGGCGCTCCTGCAGTTTCTCCCGGTCGTAGTCCGACGTCGTCTCCTCGATCTGGTTGCGGATCTGCGTCACCCGCCCGGCGATGTCCTTGGCCTTGCCGGCGCCCTCGACGAGCGTCGTGTTGTCCTTGTTCACGACGATCTTCTTCACCCGGCCCAGGTCGGTCAGCTTCATGTTCTCGAGCTTGATGCCCAGATCCTCGGTGATGCAGGTCCCGCCGGTGAGGATCGCGATGTCCTCGAGCATGGACTTGCGGCGGTCGCCGAATCCCGGCGCCTTGGCGGCGCAAACGTGCAGCGTGCCGCGCAGCTTGTTGACCACGAGCGTCGCCAGGGCTTCACCCTCGACGTCCTCGGCGATGACCATCAGAGGCTTCCCGGACTTGGCCACCTGCTCCAGCAACGGCAGCATGTCCTTCATCGAGGAGACCTTCTTTTCGTGGATCAGCACGTAGGCCTCCTCGATCACGCATTCCATGCGCTCGGGGTCGGTGACGAAGTAGGGCGACAGGTAGCCGCGGTCGAACTGCATGCCCTCGACCACCTCGAGCGAGGTCTCGAGACCCTTGGCCTCCTCGACGGTGATCACCCCGTCCTTGCCGACCTTCTCCATGGCTTCGGAGATGATCTGTCCGATCATCTCGTCGTTGTTGGCCGAGATCGAGCCGACCTGGGCGATCATCTTGCCCACCACCGGGCGCGAAAGCTTCTTGATCGACTCGGTGGACGTCTCGACCGCCGCGTCGATCCCGCGCTTGATGTCCATCGGGTTGGCGCCGGCGGTCACCGCCTTGACGCCCTCGCGGAAGATGGCCTGGGCCAGGACCGTGGCGGTCGTGGTGCCGTCACCGGCCACGTCCGAGGTCTTGCTGGCGACCTCGCGCACGAGCTGGGCCCCCATGTTCTCCTTGGCGTCCTCGAGCTCGATCTCCTTGGCCACGGAGACGCCGTCCTTCGTGGACAGCGGCGAGCCGAACTTCTTTTCGAGCACGACGTTCCGGCCCTTGGGGCCGAGGGTGATCTTCACTGCATCCGCGAGCTTGTTCACGCCCCGGAGCATCGCGTGCCGAGCGTCCTCGGCGTAGCAAATCGTCTTGGCTGCCATTGCGGGTACACCTCCAGAATCGGTTTTGGTTGAAAAGTTGAAGCAGAGTCCTACTTGACGATCCCGAGAACCTCGTCCTCGCGCAGGATCACGTGCTCGACGTCGTCGATCTTGATCTCGGTCCCGGCGTACTTGCCGAACAGCACGGTGTCACCGGCCTTGACCTCGAGCGGGATGCGCTGTCCCTTCTCGAGCCGGCCGGAGCCGACGGCGACCACCTTGCCCTCCATGGGCTTCTCCTTCGCGGTATCGGGGATGATGATCCCGCCCTTCTTTTGCTCCTTGGTCTCGATGCGCTTGAGCAGGACCCGATCGTAGAGCGGCTGCACTTTCATGGTTCCGAACCTCCTCGTTCCATTGGTTAAATGACTGAGCCAGAAGGCTTTGTCTGTGACTCGCCAGCACTCCATGGCCGCGAGTGCCAGCACTATAGAACTGGCCCCCCGCAGTGTCAAGATCGTCCGCGAACGAAATTGAAGAAAGACCCGCCCGAGGCGGGAGCGCGAGCACTCCGCGACTGGGCAGGAAATGTCTCAACAGGTGACGCCCGGTGGTGAGCTTGGGAGAGATCGGCGGAGTTTCCAGGGTTTTCCACCCGGTCGGGCGGCGGCATGGTTTTTGATTGATATCTCCGGGGACGGTGCGTCCTGTCAGAACGGCGCAGGCCGCGAGGGCCCGGTCGAGCCACCGACCCCGGGCCGGGAGGCGGACCATGGAAGAACCGGCCAAGGACCCCACCACCGGGCGGATCGGGCGCTTCGACCGCTTCCTGTTCGAGACCCGGCTGCGCGAGGTCGCCCGCGACCTGTTCCCCGACCGCAGCATGGACGAGATCGAGGTGCGCCATCTGATGCGCGTCGTGTCGGAGTGTGCGCTGCTCCTCGGCGACGTCTACTCCGAGGACCGGATCGCGCGGGTGATGCGTCCGGGCCCCGGGCAGCTCGGCAGCCTCAAGGATCGCCTGGCCGAGGAGCAGGGCGACGAAGAGGATCTGCTGCTGCGCGTGCGACGCCTGCCCGACGACGTTCGCGTCGTCGGCGACAAGGCCCTGTTCGATCACGGACTGCGCGGGTTGCGCCGGGTCAAGGGGTACGACCTGGTCGAGCTGGGCGCCCAGGCCTACCTCAGGGCCGGCCAGGTGCTGGAGCTGCTCGCCGAAGACCGGCGGCTGCACCAATTCTTCAAGGACAACCGACTGTTGATGCTCCCGCTCGAGGAAGAGATCGTATTCCTGAAGCAATGCTCGGAGAAGTTCCGGCTCTACGCGGACATCCTCAAGCACACGCACGAGCCGGGCGAGTCCGGTGGTACGGGAGCGATCGCCGATGTCGCGCGCCGGGTGCCGCTGATGGCCGCGGCCGCGGCGGCGCTCGGTCGAGCCGAGGCGCCGCCGGCGGAGGCCGACCCTGGCCCGGCGGTCGATTACGTCGAGGCCGCGCGCGGGGAAAGCGAGGGCCAAGCGCGCATCTCCAAGGAGCGCCTGATCTCCGGCTACGAGCGCACCCTGTTGTTCTCGGCGCTCGACCTGCCCCGGCTGGCCTCAGCGCTCGAAGCGACGGTCGTCGACCAGCGGCAGGCCGTGGAGCGCCTGTGCGACGACTTCAGCCTGTTCGCCGCCGGCACGAGCGACCAGCGCAAGCCGCCGGCCTATTTCATGGTGGGTCCGACCGGCGTGGGCAAGAACCATCTGGTGGAGAGCCTCGTGAGGCTGCTCGAGGGCGTGTGGGGCATCGAGGTGCCCATGCTGACGATCGAGGGGCCCAACTACACGTATCCGGCGGACATCAACGAGCTGCGCGGCGCGACCCGCGGGTTCATCCGCTCCGACGAAGACGGCCTGCTCGCGACGTTCCACGACAAGTCGCAGCGCGCGCCACTGGGCGTGATCCTGGTGGACGAGGTGGAGAAGGCCCACCCCCATCTGCTGACCTTCTTCCTGTCCATACTCGACCGCGGAACCACGACCGACAACCGCGGCACGCCGTTGAACTTCGCGAACTGCCTGGTCTTCTTCACGTCCAACCTGGGCTACAGCGACGCCCAGCAGGAGATGCGGCCCATCGGCTACCTGGACGAGGAAGGGCGGCGGCAGGCCGCGGACGGCGTGGTACGGCGCGGGCTCGGCTCGCGGTTGCGCCCGGAATTCCTCAATCGCTTGCGCACGATCCACTTCAATAGGCTGGGACGCGCGAGCGCCGAGCGCATCCTCGCTCTGGAGCTGGAGCGGATCACCCGACGCTACCTCGATGTGCATGGCTTGACGATCGAACTGGCGCCGGCGGCTCGCGAGGAGCTGATCCGGCGCGGTTTTTCTCCGACCTACGGCGCCCGGCACCTGGCTTCGACCCTCGAGGCGGTGTGCAACGTCGACATCGCCAAGAAGGTGCGGGACGAGGATCGGGCGCCGCTGGCCGACCGCCGCGCCTTGATCGGTTGGTTGCGGGAGATCCGCGCCGGCGAGCGTGCATTCTCGCCCGAGGAAATCCGCGATCGCGTGCAGGAACTGGCGCGATCGCGACTCGACTACGACAGGCTGCGCGTGGACTTCGTGGACGAGCGCTTCGTCTACCTGGCGGAGAAGCACGGGTGAGCGAGCCCTTGCTCGAGGTGGTGCGGGGCCTGATCGAGCGCACCTATCGCCTGCGAACCGGCCTGACCGAGATCGGTCCATTCGTCATCGGCGACGCAGGCTACCGGCTGTTCTACGCCACGGGTACCGGCGAGCGGGCGATAGGCTCCGCCGAGGGCGGGGAAGCGAAGACGCTGGTCCGCGAAGGCACGGACGGCGTGACGGCGTGCATCTACTTTCCCGACGCCATGATCCGGCACTTGGAGTCCCATCCGCCACTCCGGGGCATCGGCGAGGAAAACGTGGGCGCGTTCGCGACCTTCGTGGAGGAGATCGATCATCTGCTGCTGATCGCGGAACGCAGCCTGGGGCGCCGGCCGGTCAGCCTGTTCGAGCTGGAGCTGCACGCCAACGTCAGCAAGTACCTGGTCCTCGCCCGCTTCCTCGCGGGTAGGACCGGGCGGCTGGGGGAGGACGGCCGTCGATGGCTGCGCCACCGGCTGTTCCCCGGAGTCGAATTCTGCGACGAGGATCAGGCGGTGCGTGAACGCTACCACGACGCGGAGCGCTGGGCGGTGCGCTTGCTCGACGGGCTGGACGGGCTGGACGGGCTCCACCGCGCAGAGCGCCTCGAGGTCCTGCGCCAGTTCCACTTGGCCGAGCCCGGCGCGAAGCTACGCCTGATCTCGACGCTCGGACGGTCGCGGCTCCCGGACTGAGGCCAGTCCTCAACTCACAGCGGCAAGGTCGTGGCGCCGGCGTGCAGATCTCCGCCATCGCCGGCCTGCCGCCGCTCGGTCTGCTGTCTCAGGGACTCCGCCTCGCCGAACAACTTCAGCGCCGCCTGGATTTGCGGATCGCCATCGGCACGGATCCGCGCCTCCTCGACCTGGTCCCACTTGATCCGTGCGATCTGGGCCCTGAGGCGCAGGTCGATCTCGGCGCGAGCGGCCTCGAACCCCTCGTTCGTGAATTCGAATTTCTTCTCGCGCAGGAAGGCCTGGAACTCCTGCCGCATCGCGTCGTCGACCGCGAAGCCCTTCTCGAGTCCCGGATGGCGCGCGACGAACTGGACCGCGTAGTCGAACAGCAGGTTCTCGCGATTCAGCTCGAACCACAGGTCGGCGGGGCGGGGCGTCTTGACGATGTGGTCGGGAGTGATGCCTCCGCCCCCGAAGACCTTGCGGCCCGAGACGGTGTGGAAGATCTCGCGCTCTGGCTCGGATCGCTCAGGAGTCTCTCGGCGCGTGGTCGGCGGCAGGTTCCCATCCTCTTCGTCCAGGTCGTCGCGCTGGGCCAGGTAGTACTCCTCGATATCCGTGTAGTCCCGCTGGATCAGCCGTCCCGACGGCGTGTAGTACTTGGCCGTCGTCACCGCCAGTGCCCCGGCGTCGCCGGCGTGGATCGGGATCACTCGCTGGACCAGCCCCTTGCCGAAGGTGGTCTCGCCGACGACGAGTCCGCGGTCGTGGTCCTGCACGGCTCCCGAGACGATCTCGCTGGCCGAGGCCGAACTGCCGTCGACCAGCACGATCAGGGGCATGTCCACGTGAGCGCGGGTCTTGCGGGCTTCGAAGCGCTGGTTCGCTCCGGGGATCCGTCCCTTGGTGTAGACGATCAGCTTGCCCGGCTCGATGAAGCGCTCGCTGACCTCGACCGCCTGCTCGAGTAGCCCGCCGGGATTGCTGCGCAGGTCGAGGATCAATCGCGTCATGCCCTGGGTCGCGAGGTGCGCGATGGCCTTGTCCAGCTCGTCGGCGGTCGTCGTGTTGAAGTTGCCGATGCGGACGACGCCGGTGTCCGGCGACACCATGTAGGAAACGCGCACGCTCTGGATCGGGATCTCGTCGCGCTCGATCGTCACCTGGAACGGCTGGCCCAGCCCCGGACGCTCGATCGTCACCGTGACCTTGGTTCCCTTGTCGCCTTTGAGCCGGCGCACGGCTTGCTGCACGGTGAGGTCGATCGTGGGCTCGCCTTCGATCTCGGCGATGATGTCGCCCGAGAGCAGTCCGGCCCGCCAGGCCGGCGTGTCGTCGATCGGGGCGATGATCGTCAGGGGCTTGTCGGGGCCCCGCTTCGTGATCTGGATCCCGAGCCCGTGGAACCGGCCGCGCTGCTCGTCGCGCATCTCCGAGAACGAGTCGATATCGAGGTAGTTGCTGTGCGGGTCGAGCCCGCTGAGCAGCCCGTCGATGGCCGACTCCACCAGACGCTCCGAATCGGTCTCTCCGACGTATTCGTCTTCCAGTAGTGCCAGGATCCGGCCGAACGCCCACAGCCCGTCCTCGGCCTGTTGCGCGTCGGCCCGCACGCGGTCGCCGAGCAGTCCTCCCAGCAAGCAACCGGCGAGCAGCGGAACGGCGACGAGCAGGGACCAGCGGCGCGCGGAATGGCTCATGGACGGCTCCTGTGTGCAGGCGTGCGCACCGAGATTATATGGCGCAAGGTGCGGCGCGGCAACGAATGGACGGGCCGGTGGCTTGACAGCGCTCGGCGGCGAGCGGTAGTCTCTCCACACGCTTCATCGTAACGCTTCATCGTACGCCGCTGCGGCACCGAGGTTTCGCCAGCCGATGTTGGGTTCGATCGGCGGATCCGAGTTCCTGCTCATCGCGGCCTTGGCGTTGCTGCTGTTCGGGCCGCGAAAGCTACCTCAGCTCGGACGGAGTCTCGGACGCGCGCTCGCGGAGTTCCGGGGCGCGACGCGCGAGTTCAAGGCCAACCTCGAGCGCGAGGTCGAGTTCGAGGATCGCGGGCCTGCTCGCAGCACGGGCCCCGAGCGGGGCGGGACGCAAGCCAGCGTGGCCCGCCGGCCGATCGACGGGGGCGGAGCGGGCGCAACCGGAGACGCGAGGCCCGCTCCACGGGACGGCGAGGCCCTGCGCTCCGCCGTACCGCCCGATGACGAGACCGCCGCGCAATCCTGAGGGCAGCATGTCGGTGCTCGAGCACCTCGACGAGTTGCGGTCGAGGCTGTGGCGGGCGCTCGCGGCTTACCTGATCGCCTTCCTCGTCTGCTGCGCGTTCGCCGAAGCGGCGCTGCAGTTCCTGCTGAAGCCGATCCGCGAACACCTGTTCCTCGGCGGCGAGATCGTCTACATCAACCTGACCGAGCCCTTCATGATTTACATGAAGGCCGCGGCGCTGCTCGCGGTGTTCGTCGCCGCACCCGTCGTGCTGTACGAGCTGTGGGCCTTCGTCGCCCCGGGACTCTATCGGCGCGAGCGGCGGATGGTGGTGCCGTTCCTGCTGTTCGGCAGCGCGTTCTTCTTCGCCGGTGGAGCATTCGGCTACTACGTGGCCACGCCGCGCGCCGCGGAGTGGCTCATCGGACTGGGAGAGAATTACCGCGCCGCGATCACGCTGCGCTCGGCCTTCGCCTTCCAGAGCCGCATCATCCTGGCCATGGGGGCGGTCTTCGAGCTGCCGATCCTCATCTTTTTCCTGGCGCGCATGGGCCTCGTGACTCCCGCCGCGTTGATGCGCCAGTTTCGGGTGGCCGTGCTGGCCATCGCCGTGCTGGCCGCGGTGTTGACGCCGACCGGCGACATGATCACGATGGCCATCTTCGTGGTCCCGATGGTGCTGCTGTACCTCCTCGGCGTGGCGGTCTCCTGGATCTTCGCGCGGCGGGACGAGACGGGAGCGGCTTGAGCGGGGCCGAGCAGCTGCCGGAGGGATTCGTCGCGGCCCGCCGGGGACGGACGACGCTGATCGAGGCCGCGCGCTGCGCGGGGGAGTTCGCCGGCGCCGGTCTGGGGTCGCCCGAGGGCTGGGAGCAGCGGCTGCTCGGGCCGGCCGGCGCCGCGGGCCGAGGCGCCACCGCCCGGGTCGAGCTTGCGGGGGGCAGCGTCGCGCGCATCAAGCGCCTGCGCCGCGGCGGGCTGGGGGCGTCCGTGTGGCGCGGACGATTCTGGGGAGCGCGGCGCCTGCTGGACAACCTGCGCTTGCCCATCGTCGCCGCCGAGCGCGGCGTGGCCACGGCGGCTCCGCTGGCGCTGCTGCTGCAAAGCGACCGTCTCGGCTGGGTTCGCGCCTGGCTCGCCGTCGGCGAGATCGAAGGCGCCACGGACCTGCGCTCGCGAATCGCGGCGGGGCGACCGATCGGCGACGAGTTGGACGCGACCATGCGGCTGGTGCGCCGCATGCACGACCGCGGCGTGGAGCATCGCGACCTCAATCTCGGCAACCTGCTCGTGCGCGGGCCGGCCGGGGCCGTGGAGGCGTTCGTCGTGGACCTCGATCGCGGGCGGCTCCACGCGGGACCGCTCGGGTTCCGCGCCCGACGGCGCGGCCTGCGCCGGATGGAGCGCTCCTACGTCAAGGCCTGCCATCCCGGCCGGGCCGCCGACGACCTGCGGACGCGGATCTATTCCTCTTACGCTGCCGGCGATCTCCCGCTGGCGCGGCGATTGGAGCGCGGGCGTGGCCTGGGGCGGATCTGGATCGCCCTGCACCGCCTGGGCTGGGGCCGCTAGCGGGTCCCTTCGTCGTCGAGTTCGGCGAGCAGCGCGTCCAGTGCGGCGCAGACCTGGGGCCCCGAGATCCCCTCGAAGTCGCCGGCGCGCCGGTCGAGGCGCTTGACGCCCGTGTAGCGGCGTCCCTCCGGAAAGACCGCGCGGCAAGCCACGCCCCAGGGGCCGTTGACCACGGGGTCCGTCGCCCCGTAGAGCGCCAGTGCCGGACAGCCCACCGCGCAGGCGAGGTGCAGCGGACCACTGTCGCCGCCGACGTAGAGCCGGGCCCGCTCGAGCAGGGCGGCGAGCGTGGGCAGGTCCGTCGCAGGGGCGAGCCGCGCCGCGCCGCCGCTCAGCTCCACCACGCGGCGAGCGGCGGGCTCCTCGCCCGGACCCCACACGACGAGCGGGACGGCGCCGCGCTCCGCGAGCCGTGTCGCGGCGACCGCCAGCAACGCGGCGGGGGGCCTCTTGTAGGTCTGAGCCGCGCTCGATCCCGGGTTGACGACCGCGATGGCCTGGGCCGACCCGCAGGATTCCGCGACGATCCGGTCGGCCGCCGCGCGGCCCGCGCGGGCCAAGGGCAGGGGGCCGACCGGCGGCGGACCGTCGGGGAGGCCCAGGGCGCGGACCAGCTCCAGGTTGCGCTCGAGGCGCGGCGTGCGTCGCGCCCCGGCCGGCACCCGATGGGTCGAAAACCAGCGGTTGCCCTCCTTGGCCTGATGGCCGGCGTACCCCACGCGCACGGCCGCGCCGGACAGGCGCCCGATCAGCCCGCTGCGTGCGTTGCCGTGGAAGTCGAGCACGAGATCCGGCCGGAGCGCGCGCAGCTCGCCGACAACCGCCCGCGCAGAGGCGACGATCGCCGGCCAGCGCATGGGAGATGGGAGCTGGCGCGCCCAGGCCCGCCGCGGCCAAGTCACGAGGCCGCTCAGATCCGGATGATCGGCGAGCGCGACCTGCCAGCGATCGTCCACGACCCACCAGATCGAGGAGCGCGGCAACCCGCGTCGGATGAGCCGAACCGCCGGAAGCGTCCGCAGGATGTCTCCCAACGCGCCCAGTCGGACCACGAGGATCGTCAGCCGCGCCGCAGGATCCCGCAGCGCCTGGGTGAGCGAAGGCGGCAGGACGAGCACCCGGCAGAGTATAGACCAGCGGCCGATCGGGTATGCTGATCGCGAGCCGCTTCGACACGCCGCTCGGAGGGAACCGTGGCGATCGACCCGCGACTGCTGGCGCTCCTCGTTTGTCCCGCCTGCCACGGCGCCGTCGAGCCCTTGCGGGATTCCTCCGGCCTCGAATGCCAGCGCTGCGGCCGGGTCTACCCCGTGCGCGACGGGATCCCGGTCATGCTGGTCGACGAGGCCCAGCCCCCGACCCGAGAATTGCCGGAAACCGAGCCGGCTTCTTGACGGTGGCTCCCCCGGGATTACCTTGAGTCATCGGGGCCCTCCCGGTGCGCGTCCCGCCGGGATGCCCTGGGGAGGCGGAGGCCCGCAGGCATGACTCGTCCGACCGAACCACGAGAAGCACCGCTGGTCGCACGTCTCGAAGGCGCCGGCATGCCCGGCCTGATTCGGGAATTGTCCAGTCGGGCCGCGACGGGCGTGCTGCATGTCACGCGAGACGGGATCGAGCGAGAGGTCTACTTCGATGAAGGCCGGGTCACCTTCGCGCGCTCGAGCAGCCCCGACGACCGGCTGGGCGAGCAACTGCTCAGGTTGGGCCGGGTCAATCTCGGACAGCTCGAGGCTGCCTTGAGGGCGCGGCGGCCCGGCATCCGCCTGGGGAGCCTGATGGTCGACGCGGGGATCCTCACCGCGGAAGAGCGGGACGAGGCGGTCGCCGAGCAGATCGAGATGATCCTTTGCGATCTGCTGCGCTGGACGGCAGGCGAATACCGCTTCGACGCCGGGCCGCTTCCCAGCGAGGAAGCGGTCAGCTCGCGCCTGACGACCGAACAGTTGATCCTGCGGGGCATCCGCGACATTCAGTCGCTGGCGCTGGTCGAGCGAGGCCTGGGGCCGCCGCGCACGGTGTTCCGGCTGATCGACGAGCTTGGCCGCCGGACCGAGACGCTCGAGCTGACGGAGGGCGCGCGGCTGGTGCTGGAGCGGCTGGCGCGCTCGCCGGCCAGCGTCGAACAAGTGTGCCGCGAGGTCTGCGTTTCCAATTTCGAGATCTATCGGACCTTGTGGGCGGCGAAGCTGCTCGGCTTGGTCCAGCCTTGCGGGCGCCGCGCAGGCAACGCGGGGTTCGAGGGCAATCTGGACGAGTGCCTGCTGGCTCAGTTGCTCTTGGGTCTCGAGGCCGACGGCCAGACCGGCGTGCTGTACGTGACCCACGGGATGGTCGAGCGCAGCATCCTGTTCGCCAGCGGCCGCTGCGTGTTTGCGACGAGCAACGATCCGGACGACGGGCTCGTGAGCTTCCTGTTCCGCCGCGGCGTGATCTCGCTTCGCGACAAAGAGGAGACGACGCGGCGGCTGCTCAGCAACAAGCGCGTGGGCACGATCCTGCGCGAGCTGGGCGCGATCGACGACGCGGACCTGCGGCGCATGGTGCGGCAGCAGGTGAGCGAGATCGTCTACGACACCCTGGGCTGGGAGCGCGGTGAGTTCGTATTCGTCGCGGGCCCCCTGCCCCATGCCGAGGAGATCACGCTGAACTCGAGCGTCGCCGCCCTCGTGGCCGAGGGTGTCCGCCGCGTCACGAGCTGGACACGCCTCGTGCGGGGCTGCGGTGGCATCGACAACCCGCTGTGCCTGACGCCGCGGTACCTCGAGGTCCTCGACGAGATCGGAGCGGGCGGCACCGAATGGCAAGTGGTCAACGCCCTCAAGTCCCCGCAGTCGCCCCGGCGCGTCTGCAAGCTGATCGAAGCGGACGATTTCCGGGTGTGCCAGATCCTCTGGACGCTGAAGCTGCTCGGTGCCGTCGACGATAGCCCCGTCGAGGTCGCGGGCGCGGCCGTCGAGGGCGCCCGCGGGTCGGATCCGCGGGCGTCGGAGTTCGGTCGCCCGATCGCGGCCGGCGAAGCGGAGAACGGCGAGGGGCCCCGGCCGTTCGACGGCCCGGAAACCCTGGTGGCCATCGAGCTTGGGGAGCGCTTGCCGCGGACTGATCTCGAACCGCCGGCGGGAGCGACGTCCGCCGAGGCCCACCCGGATCCCGCGGGCGCCGGGGCGGACCCGGCCGCGGCGGGCGGTCGGGAGTGGGTCGAGGGCGAACTTTGCGCGAGCCAGCCCGCCGGCTGGCCGGCCGCCGACACGCGCCTCGACACGACCGAGGGGGTCGGGATCGACGACCCCGCCAGCGGCTCGGCGGAATCCGCCACCGGCGAGGGTCCGGCGGAGGCCGCGCCGCCGTCGATGCCCCCGGAGATCGAGGAGTGCATCCTGCGCTTCAACGAGATGCATCGGCTGGTCTTCCGCGCCGTGCGGATCGAGATCGGGGCCGGCGCGGTCAATTTCGTGCGGGCCTGCTGCGATCGGCTGGATGCGGAGGTTCCGGACCCGGTCGAGGGCGTCACGCTGCACAACGACGGGTCCTGGGATCTCGACGGCCTTCGGCGGGTCATCGCCGAGAAGCGCATCGACGATCCGTGGGGGGCCTACCAGCGCGTGCTCGACGAGGAGTTCGTGTCGCTCCAACCTCACCTGAGCGAGACCAAGGCGGGCCGACTCCGGCAGCAGATCTGGCAGCTCGAGCAGGCGCGCTGACCACGGGACTGGAGCGTTCGCAGCTCCGCGTTGCGGATCCCCGTCGTTCCGCCGCGTTTGCTCACGAAGCCCCACGAGCCGGAGCCCGTGGGACAAGCGCCCCTGAGTTCCGCGGTCGACTTCGGCACGGCCGGGCTCCCCAGAAGGTCAGCGCGGGCGCGCGTCCCCCAATCCGGGTGCCTCAGCCGTTGCCGTAGTCCGTCGAATCCAGTCGGGCCGGATCGTAGACGGGGGCGCTGGCCGGCCGGCGCGACTCGACGTCCTCGAAGCTCTCGTCCTCGACCGGTAACGGGTCGGGAAGCGCCGGCTGGCCGGCTTCGACGGATAGGGACTGGGAGCGCAGGAACCCGTTCTCCGCTTCGAGTCGCTGGATCTCGCGGCGCAGCCGCAGGTTGGCCAGGCGGATCGTCGCCCCCTCGGCCAGCGCGACCGCGGCGGTGAAGGCGACCCCCACCGTCAGCGCGACCAGGGCCACGAGCGCCAGCGGCACGTTGGAGTACTCCTGGCTCAGGACGGTGACCTCGACCCGCTGGGGGTTCGTGATCAGGAAACCGATCAGCACGATGCCCAGCAGGATCAACATCAGGGGGAAGAGCAGTCGCATCAGGTTCCTCGCTCGGTGAATCGGCCCGTGACGTCCTTCCATTTGCCCGAGGCCCGCAGCAAGAGATCCACGAGTTCGCGCACGGCGCCGCGACCGCCGGCGGCCGCGGTCACGTAGTCCGCGGCCCCGTGTGCCTCGGGAGCGGCGTCGCTCGGGGCCGCCGCGAACCCCGCGCGGCGCATGGCGGGCACGTCGACCAGATCGTCACCCATGAAGCAGACGTCCGAGGCCGCGAGCCCGCGCCGCGAGAGGATGCCCTCGACGCAGGCGACCTTGTCCTGCACGCCCTGATGGACCTCCTCGATGTCCAGCTCCGCGGCCCTGCCGGATACGGCCGGAGAGACGCGGCCGGAGACGATGCCGAAGTTCAAGCCCGCGCGTTGGCCCAGTCGCACGCCCAGGCCGTCGCGCGAGTGGAACGAGCGTCCGTCTTCGCCGTTCGAGCCGAAGTGGATCCGTCCATCGGTCAGCACGCCGTCGACGTCGAGCAGCACGAACCGGATACCGGCCGCCCGCTTCAGTGCCTCCGGACTCGGTTGCCGCATGCCCACGCGCCTAGAACAGCTCGGTGCGCCACAGATCGTGCAGATGTACGACGCCCAGGAGTACTCCCGCCGCGTCGACGACCGGCAGCGAGGTGATCCGGCGCTCCTCCATCAGCCTCAGCGCTTCGGAGGCCACCGCATCGGGCCCGATCGTCGCCGGCGATCGGGTCATGGCCTCCTCGGCGGCGCCTTCCAGCGGAACGGGCAGGCGCAGCATCCGCCGCCTCAGGTCCCCATCGGTCACCACGCCGACCAGGCGGCCAAGGTCGTCGACGACGCAGGTCATGCCCAGTCGCTTGCCGCTCATCTCGCGGACGGTGTCTCCCATCGCGGCGGCACGCGCCACGACGGGCAGATCGGGGCCGCTGTGCATCACCGAGCGCACCAGCCGCAGCTGGCCCCCCAGCCGACCGCCCGGGTGAAAGCGCGCGAAATCGGCCGCGGTAAAACCGCGCGACTCGCAGCAGGTGAGCGCCAAGGCGTCGCCCATCGCCATCTGGGCGCAGGTCGAGGCGGTCGGGATCAGGTCCAGGCTGCAGGCCTCCTGGTCGACGCCGACGTGCAGGTGTACGTCGGCGTGGCGGGCCAGGGTCGAGCCCGGGCTGCCCGTCAGCGCCACGATGCCCGCGCCCAGCCTGCGCACGAGCTCGAGCAGGCGCACGACCTCCTGCGTTTCGCCGGAGTTGGAGATCACGAGCAACAGGTCGCCCTCTACGATCATCCCCAGGTCTCCGTGCAACGCCTCGGCCGGATGCATGAAGAACGCGGGAGTGCCGGTGGACGACAGGGTCGCGGCCAGCTTCTGGCAGACGATCCCCGACTTGCCCATGCCGCTGACGACGACCCGACCCCGGCAGGCGACGAGGAGTTCGACCGCGCGATCGAAGCTCTGGTCGAGCCGTGGGACGAGCGCGGCCACCGCGGAAGACTCGACGCCGAGCACGCGCCGCGCCGTTTCGCGCAGCCGGGAGGTGGCCTTGCTCTTGACTTCCTCCATCGGACCCATGCCCCCGATTGTATCAGCGCGAGGACGCGGGCGAAGCCGAGCTGGACAGCCCGTCGCCCTGGGCGCCGGCTCCCGGTGGCCACTCCACGCCGGGGCCCTGGAGCCAACTCACCCGCCAGTGCCCGGTCTCTGCGGCGCGGAGCCTCACGCTGAATCCCGCCGAGCCGCCTCCGGGGAGCCGCGCGACGAGGTCGACGAATGCGTCGCCCGGACCGACGCGCCGGTCGACGGTCACGACCTCGGGATCGGTCAGCCGGGCCAGCGCCTCGAGGGTGTCGAGCAGCTTGGCCCGCGTCGCTCCGGAGGGCGCGGGCTCGAACCACTCGTTCAGGATCTCGAAAGACGGCTCCCCGCGTCGGGCCAAGTCGAACAGGCCCAGCACCGTCGCGCCGGGGTCGCCGCGGTCCGGCTCCGGGCGGCCCGAGCAACCGGTTCCCGCGCTCAGGAAGACCGAGAGCACCAGGGTCAGGCCCTCCGCGAGCCTGCGGGAGTCAGCGCTGGCCAGCGGCATGGTGCAACTGCAGCAGGGAATCGAGCAGGCCGGGGAAGGCGTCGAGCGCGATCTGCACCGGTCCGTCGCAGGGGGCGCGCTCGGGGTCGTCGTGCACCTCGAAGAACAGGGCGTCCACGCCCACGGCCACCGCGGCCCGGGCCAGCGCCGCCACGTATTGCCGCTCGCCCCCGGAGCTCTCGCCCTGCGCGCCCGGTAGCTGGACCGAGTGTGTGGCGTCGAAGCAGACGGGCACGCCCGACTCCCGCATGCGCGGCAGCGAGCGGAAATCCACGACCAGGTTGTTGTAGCCGAAGGTCGATCCGCGCTCCGTCACGAGCACCCGGTCGCAGCCGGAAGCCAGGAGCTTGTTCACGAGCGGCCCCACGTCCCACGGAGCCAGAAACTGGCCCTTCTTGACGTTCACGGCCCGTCCGGTTCGGCCCGCCGCGACCAGCATGTCCGTCTGGCGCGACAGGAAAGCCGGGACCTGCAGCATGTCGGCCACCCGGGCCACGGCCTCGGCCTGGTCGGGAAGGTGGAAGTCGGTGGTCACGAGCACGCGGGTCTCGCTCTTGATCCGGCCGAGGATGCGCAGGCCCGCCTCGAGTCCGGGCCCTCGGGCAGTCTCGATCGAAGTGCGGTTGGCCTTGTCGAACGAGGCCTTGAACACCAAGGGACAGCGCCGCTCGGCGGCGATGTCGCGCAGCGCGCGCGCCAGCCGCAGGGCGTGCGCCTCGCTCTCGAGCATGTCCGGACCGGCGATCAGCAGCAGCGGCTCCCCGCCGCCGACCGCCACGCCGTCGCCGATCTCAACTCGCCGCGTAGGCATCCGAGGCGCCCTGCCGCTCGCCACTCCGCCTGGAGCGGCGGTTCCGATAGGCCGCGGCCACGAAGTCACGGAACAACGGATGGGGATCGAGGGGGCGCGACTTGTACTCGGGGTGGAACTGGCAAGCCAGGAACCAGGGGTGGTCCTCGTACTCCACCATTTCGACGAACTTGCCGTCGGGCGACATCCCGGTGACGCGCAGCCCGGCTGCCTCGAGTCGGGGCATGAACTCCTGATTCACCTCGTAGCGGTGGCGGTGCCTCTCCGAGATCCGCTTCGTCCCGTAGGCCTTGATCGCGAACGACCCTGGCCGCAGGTCGGTGGGGTAGGCGCCGAGTCGCATCGTGCCGCCGAGGTTGTCCACGCCCATCAGGTCGCGCAGCTTGTAGATCACGCGCTGGGAGGTGTGCTCGTTGAATTCGGTCGAGTCGGCGTCCTCCAGGCCGCAGAGGTTGCGGGCGGCCTCGATCACCGCGCATTGCAGCCCCAGGCAGATGCCCAGGTAGGGCAGCTGTTCCTCGCGCGCGTAGCGCACGGCCTCGATCATGCCCTTCACCCCGCGGATCCCGAACCCGCCCGGAACGAGGATCGCGTCGAGTTCGGCCAGCTCGGCCTGCAGCCGGTCCTCCGCCAACTCCTCGGCCTCGATCCACTTCGACCGCACCTGGACCTTGGAGGCGACGCCCCCGTGGAGCAGCGCTTCGTTCAGGGACTTGTACGAATCGCCATACGACACGTACTTGCCGACGATGCCGATCGTCACCTCGTCGAGCGGCTGGCGGATCGCCTGCACCAGGGCCTCCCAGTGGCCGAGGTCCTTCTTGCGATAGGGCAGATCCAGGAGTTTCATGATGATCTCGTCGATGCCCTCGGACGAGAAGTGCAGCGGCACCTCGTAGATGCTGTGCACGTCGACCGCGCTGATCACCGCGTCCTCGCCGATGTTGCAGAACAGGCCGATCTTGCGCTTGAGATCGGCGGGCAACGGCCGATCGGAGCGGCAGAGCAGGATGTCGGGTTGGATGCCGATCGCCCGCAGCTCGCGCACCGAGTGCTGGGTCGGCTTGGTCTTCAACTCGCCCGAAGTGGCGATGTACGGCACGAGCGTCAGGTGCACGTAGATCGCGTTCTCCCGCCCCACGTCGAGGCGGAACTGCCGGATGGCCTCGAGGAACGGCAGCGACTCGATGTCGCCCACCGTGCCGCCGATCTCCACCAGCTGAACGTCGACGCCGTCCGACAGCGTCAGGATCGATCGCTTGATCTCGTCCGTGATGTGCGGAATGACCTGGACGGTCGCGCCCAGGTAGTCCCCGCGGCGCTCTTTCTCGATGACCGACGCGTAGATCTTGCCGGTCGTGAAATTGCAGTTCTTGTTGGCGACCATGGTGGTGAAACGTTCGTAGTGACCGAGGTCGAGGTCCGTCTCGCTGCCGTCGTCGGTCACGAACACCTCGCCGTGCTGGAACGGGCTCATCGTTCCCGGGTCCACGTTGATGTAGGGGTCGAGCTTCTGCAGGACGACCGAGAAGCCGCGGGCTTCGAGCAGGCTGCCGATCGAAGCGGCGGCCAGTCCCTTGCCCAGGGAGGAGACGACCCCGCCGGTGACGAAGATGTACTTGGTCCTGCGCTGCGTCACCATGCTCAAAGCGCCTCCGCCAGGATCCGCGCCACCCGCTCGAGATCCGCAGGAGTGTCGACGGACTGGGATCGAAAATCGGAATCGACGACCGCGATGTGCAATCCGGCTTCGAGCGCGCGCAACTGCTCCAGCCCCTCGTCGCTCTCGAGCGGGGAGGGGGCGAGCTTGGCCAGCTCGGCCAACGCGGCCCGGGTGTAGGCGTAGATCCCCTGGTGCCGGCGGTAGCCGGCCAGGGCCCCGGGTCGCGCCCGCAGTGCGTCCCGGAAGTCGCAGGCCAAGCTGCCCCGCGTCCCGCGGTGGTAGGGGATGGGCGAGCGCGAAAAATAGAGCGCCCGTCCCCCGCGGTCGGTCACGACCTTGACCGTGTTGGGATCGAAGAGATCGGCTGCCGATCGGATCGGTTCGGCCAGGGTCGCCATCTGGGCCGCCGGGTCGCCTTCGAGCGCGTTCACCAGCCGGTCGAGAGAGTCTGGAGTGAGCAGCGGTTCATCGCCCTGGATGCCGAGCACGACCGGATGGCTGTCCCCCAGCCGGCGCGCGACCTCGGCCACGCGGTCGGTTCCGGAGGGATGGCTCGCCTCCGTGAGCAGCACCTCGGCGCCGAATCCGGCGCAAGCCTCGACGATGCGCCGGTCCTCGGTCGCCACCACGAGACGCCCGATGAGCCGGGCGGCGGAGGCCCTGCGCCAAACGCGCTCGATCATCGTCTGGCCGCCGAGAGGAGCGAGGGGTTTCCCGGGAAATCGGGTGGAAGCGTAACGCGCGGGAATGACGCCGAGAACACGATCCATTCAGGTTTCCCAGCGCCGCCAGGGATACTCGACCCGGGCGACGGTTCATGTTACCTCACGCGGCACTGCGATACAACCGACGGGCGCTGACCGCCGAACGCCCTCCGGCCGGCGTCACGACAGTTGCGCGCGCGAAGGGTCGGCGGTAGTGTCTCGGCTCGTCCGCCATGTCGCTCCCTGCAACCCCAGCCCCGCCGGATGGCGCGCGCTCTCGGCCGGCGCGATCGGGAGACGCGTCATGAGCGCGCCGAAGTACCCCTCCTCGTGCGTGGAGCGCTTCCTCGAGTACGTCCGGATCGACACCCAGTCGAGCGAGTCGTCCGCGACCTATCCGAGCACGGCGAAACAGCTCGACCTGTTGCGACGCTTGGTCGGCGACCTGCGGCAGATCGGCGTGCTGGACGCGACGCTCGACGAGCACGGCTACGTCTTCGCCACGATCCCGGCCACGACCACCAAGCACGACGTTCCAGTGATCGGGTTCATCGCCCACGTCGACACCTCCCCCGAGCTGAGCGGGGCCAACGTCAAGCCGATCGTCCATCGGGACTACCGCGGGCGCGACCTGGCGCTGCCCGACGATCCCTCGGCCGTGATCCGTTTGGCCGACAACCCGGATCTCGCGGAGCAGATCGGCCACGACATCATCACGGCCTCGGGCACCACGCTGCTGGGAGCCGACAACAAGGCCGGCGTGGCCGAGATCGTGGGCGCCGCCGAATACCTGATGCGGCATCCCGAGATTCCCCACGGTCGCGTGCGCATCGCCTTCACGCCCGACGAGGAAGTCGGCGCCGGCACCAAGTATTTCGACATCGCCCGGTTCGGCGCCCGCTGCGCCTACACGATCGACGGCGAGTCGCTCGGCGAGTTGCAGATCGAGACCTTTTGCGCCGACGCGATGCTCGTGACCTTCCACGGGTTCAACACCCATCCCGGCTCGGCCAAGGGGCGCCTGGTCAACGCCATCAAGGTCGCCTCCGATTTCATCGGCCGCCTGCCCCGGCGGGGGTTGTCGCCGGAGACGACGGAGGGGCGGGAGGGCTTCGTCCATCCCTACGTCATGCAAGCCGGCAACGAGCGCGCATCGGTCAAGCTGCTCGTCCGCGATTTTGCCGTCGCCGGTCTCCGGCAGAAGGAAGCGCTGATCGAGGAGCTGGCGCGGGCCACGGTGCGCGACTGGCCCGGCTCGCGCTGCGAGACCGCGGTGTCGGAAACCTACCGCAACATGAAGGAAGTGCTCGACCGGCACCCGGAAGTCGTGGAGCACGCGCGGCGGGCCATCTTGCGCGCGGGGCTCGAACCGCGCATCTCGCCTATCCGCGGCGGCACCGACGGCTCCAAGCTCTGCTTCATGGGGCTGCCCACGCCGAACCTCTTCGCCGGCGAGCACAACTTCCACTCGCGCTGCGAATGGGTCTCGACGCACGACATGCACAAGGCGGTCGAGGTCATCGTCGAGCTGTGCAGGGTCTGGGAAGAAGGCGCGGCGGGCTGATTCTCCGGGGGTTCACGAACCTCCTCGGACTCCGGTGATGTCCGATTCGAGTGCCGTCGCGATCCTCCTGCGGTCCGTGTCGTACTGCTCTTCGAGCTTGGCCCGCTTCTCGGGATCGACCTCGCTGCTCGCCGCCTTGCGATGCAGGATCTCGATCTCGGCCAGCTTGGCCTGGGCCCGCTGACGCAGATCGGCGATCCGCCGTTTCTGTTCGGGGCTCAGCGGCCGCGGCCGCTCCACACCGTGCTCGCGGTCCTCGGCCCGCAGCCGCTCCATCGCCAGCTCGTACGCGGACTTCAACGGGGCATCCTCGGCCATGCCTCACATTCTAGCGGTGTCGCCGCCGACCGTCATGCCAGCTGCGCGGGACGGCATCCTCGCTCAGCGGCGGGGAGAGACCCACAGGCACGTGACGAAGCGCGGGTCGACGGGGTTCCCTGGATCGAGCGCGCCGCATTCGGCGGCCAGCCGCTCGAGACCAGCCCGGCCGAAGGCCTCGAACAGCGCGGTCTGCCGCGGGTCGAGCCCATGCTCCTCCCGCAGGCGGCGGACCAACGCCTCGAGGGAGCGGGCCGGGGCATCGGGGTCCGCGGTCCGACGCGAGACCACCGAGCGCAGGAAGTCGGCCAGGACGTCGTGGGGCAGGGGCTCCACGGACACGAGGCCGCGGGCCGAGTTCCAGGCCAGCAGGGTCAGGAAGATCGTGGTGAAGCTCGGGGCTTCCGTGGCGTCCGGCGCCGCGCCGGCGAGCGAGTGCCCCAGGTCCAGCCCCAGTCGGCCGAAGAAGAACCGACCCATGACCTCGGCGATCTCCAGGGCGACCCGGGCTTCGTCCAGCTCGGCCGTCGATCGGAACGCCCGGCGCGGGGTCGGAGCGCCGTGGCCCGCGGCGGGGGGTTCGAGCAAGGCGTCGATGCGCTCGCGCAGCGGAGGGTCCAAGAGATCGAGCGCTCGCTCGTGCCCGGCCGCCCAGCCGTCGCGAGTCATCGCCCGCGCTCGCGCCTGCAGCTCGACCGCTTGCCCATGACCCTCGCGGAACAGCTCGAGCGCGGGCACGCGCGACAGCGTCTCGGCGTCGCGGCCGGCATCGATCGGGTCCCGGGTCTCGAGAGCGATCCTGATGTAGCCCGCGACCTTTTCCAGCGCCTCGACGTGCGCGCGTGGCTCCCCGGTGTCGGCGCCATCGGCCACCAGCACGTGATTGGCGAGCGACACGAGCTCGTGGAGCACGCGTTCGCCCGTTTCGTCGTCCAGCCGGTCGAGAGCGTCGCTGAGCCGTCCCTGCATCCCCGGCAGGACCAGGGGGCTGCGGGGCGCGGCCAGGCCGTCCGGGTCCGCGGGCGCGAGCGGTCGTGGCGGCGCGCGGACGCCCGCGGGAGGGGCGTAGACCGCCGCCGCCTCGTCGGCCGGCGGGAACCCATGCTCCTCGAGGCGGCTCTGCCGCCAGCGCAGCGCGCATTCCTCGAGTTCGGCGGGAAGCTCGTAGAGGGCGGACCACACGATGCGCCGGTACCGTTCGGGATCGTCGAGAAAGAAGATCTGGGCCATGCGCCGGATCGCGGGCCCGTGCTCCCTGAGCGCGGGCCTGAAGCGGTAGTTCCCGTCCGGCGACACCAGTCCCAGGTCGTCGCCGTCCTCGGTCAGTCCGTGGCCGTGCCGGTCGTGGGCCTCCTCGGGCTCGATCGGGTCGACGCGGATCCAGCGCTGGAACAGGAGCGCCAGTTGCTCGTCTTCCGCGCCACGCAGGAAACGGCGCAGCGCGGGTTCGCCCGCCTCGAGCAACAGCGCGACCCAGGCGCCCGAGCGGTCGGCGTCGAACCGGTCGCGCCGCCAGGATTCGAGGTCCACGAGGTGCTGCAGCTGCGCCGTCGAGCCCAGCGCCACCAGCGGCAGCGCCTCGAGCGGGCCGACTTCGCGCACGGTCAGGTAGAACTCGGAATCCGGCAGCGAGCGCACGAGCCGCAAGGGTTTCGGGGCGTGCAGCAAGAGCTCGAGCCTGAGCCGGGGAGGCAGGCGCAGCGCCAGCTCCGCCTGGTCACGGACGTTCAACCCGGCGACTCGCTGCCCCAGCCGCGCGGGCGCGTGGCGCGCCAGCTCGGACAGCTCCGCGACGAGCGCCGAGATTTCCCGCGGTTGCCTCTCTTGCATCGTGTCTGCGGACGTCTCGTCCGCGAACTCGCCATGGTATCAAAGGGAGCGAGAAGCGACCCTCGCTCAAACTCGCCCTTGCGGGAGGAGCGTCCCCGGTGTAACTAGTTTGACCGGACCCGCCCGGGGAGACCGGCCGCCCGGGTCCGCCCCAGGGGAGACCGATGAAGCACCGGAACGAGAAAGGGCTACGCATCTTCCTGGCGCTCGTGGCGCTCGCGGCTCCGGGCGGCCTGGCCCACGCCGCGGAGGTCACGCGGGCCACGATCGACCAGATCGGGAAAGAACTGACCTCCATCCAGAATCACCTGACCAACGCGACGCTCAAGGCGAAGCATGGCATGCTGGGAAGCGCCGGTGGTCCGGCAGACGATGGGGTCGCAGGCAAGCCCGCAACCTTCGCGGAGGGCTGCTGCCTGTCGAACATCGAGCATATCCAGGAAAACCTTGCCTTCATCGCCCGCTCGATCGAACAGCTCGACGTCCACTACGCGGCCCGCAGGGAGACTGCCGCGCTCACGCTGCTCAACGAGATCCGCGGCGAGTGGTCCACGGTGTCACGGGGCATCGCGGTGTTCAAGATGGCGGGCACCCAAGCGCGGGCCCAGCAGGCCCTCGTGAGCATCGTCAGTCCGTTCAACCGGCTACGCTCGGCGATCGAGCGCCTGGGCGCCTGCTGCGGAGAGGAGGCCGCCAACCCCGGCGGCAGAGGCGGCGGGCAGCGGTGAGCCGGGCCGGCGCGACCCCCGCGGTGGTCTCGCTCACTTTGGCCGAGCAGTTGCGCGGGAACGTCCGCGTCGGCACGCTGTCCGCGGCACCCGTCGCGGTTGCCGCGGCGGCGGCCGACCTCGAGCGCGAAATCGAATGCCAGGCCTCCACGCTGCGGGAGCGCTACAGCGGCCGCGCGCCGGCCGATGTCGGGGATCTCGCGGCCGCACGAGAGCTGTATCGCGCCTTCGGCATCGATCCCACGAAGACGCGGCCCTCCTCCGAGAAGCTGTTGCGCCGTGTGTTGCGCGAGCTGCCGCTGCCGCGGATCTCGAACGCCGTGGACCTGGCCAACCTGGTCGCGCTCCGACTGCTCCTGCCGGTCGGCCTGTACGACGCCGCGAAGATCGAAGGCCGGGTCGAGCTGCGGCCCGGGCGTGAGGGCGAGGGCTACACGGGAACCGCCGGCCAGCAGGTGCACCTCGCGGGGCGCCCGCTCTTGACCGACCAGCGCGGGCCCTTCGGCAATCCCACCGCCGACTCGCTACGCACCGCCGTCGAGCCCGCGACCCGCGCGCTCTGGCTGACCGTGTTCGCACCGGCCTCCCTTCCCTCGGTATCCTTGGAGACGGGGTTGCGCGCGGCGGCCGCAGCCTTCACCCGCCATCTCTCGGGCCCCGGCGGGCCCGTGATCGTCACGACCGGGATCGTGGACTAGTCCCGTGGGGCCGGCGGCCGCCGCGTTCAGAAAGCGGCGAGTAGGCGCGCGGCACGCTCGACCCGCTCCTCGCCGGCCAGAAAAGCGTCCTCGAGCGGTGGAGAGTAGGGAACCGGCGCGTCCAGCGCGCCGACGATGCGGATCGGCGCGTCGAGGTCCTCGAACGCCAGCTCCTGCACGATCGCCGCGAGGCTCTCGCCGATACCGCCCGTGCGCGAATCCTCGTGGACGATCAGGAGCTTGCCGCAATGGCGAACGACGGCCAGGAGCGCCTGGTGATCGAGGGGCACGAGCGATCGCAGGTCGAGCACCGCGGCCTCGATGCCATCGGCGGCGAGGTGGCCTGCGACCCGCAGCGCCAGGTGCACGTAGGCTCCATAGGAGACGATCGCCAGCTGGGAGCCGGCCCGCCGCAAGGCTGCGCGCCCCAGCTCGAGCGGGACGGGTGGCGCCGGTGCCAGCCGCTGCTTGATCCTGGGGTCCCGGTAGAGAGCGATGTGCTCGTAGAACAGCACGGGGTCCGGATCGGCCACCGCGGAGGCGAACAGCGCGCGCGCGTCGTGCGGCGTCGAGGGGACCACGATCTTGAGGCCGGGGGTCCGATAGAACCAGGGCTCGGTGTTCTGGCTGTGATAGGGCCCGGCGCGGCGCAGCCCGCCCCAGGGCATACGCAGCACGAGCGGGACGCCGGCACCCCAGCGATAGCGGATCTTCGCGGCGTTGTTCACGAGCTGGTTGAATCCCGTGGCCACGAAATCGTTGAACTGGATCTCGCCGATCGGGCGCAGGCCGGCCAGCGCGGAGCCGACGCAGACGCCGATGATGCCGCCCTCGCACAGGGGCGAGTTGACGATTCGCTCGTCGAACTCCGCGAGCAGGGGGCGCAGCAGCAGGAAGGCGTTGCCGTAGGGGCCGCCGACGTCCTGGCCGTAGACGAAGACGCGCGGGTCCGAGCGCAGCGCGTCGCCCACGCCGAGCATCACGGCCTCGAGGAAGGTCGAGCCCTTGGGGTCGAACGGCGGTCCCGGCTCCTGCGCGGGCAATCGCGGCGCCGGTCCCCGGCGCCCCCGATCGGCCAGGGGCTCGGAGTGGGCGCGCGGCGACTCCCCCGCCAAGACACCGGTCCCGGCTTCCTCGGCCGGCGGCCAGGGCGCCGCGATCACCTCGCGGGCCGCCTGCTCCACCAGAGCCTCGGCCTCGGCCTTCAGCGCCTCGAAGTCGTTCTCGCCGATGAGGCCGCGAGCCAGGAGCGTCGCGGCGTAGCGCGGCAGGGGATCGAGTGGCGCCCAGCGGGCGAAGGTCTCGGGATTCGCATAGCCTCCGGGGGCCAGCTCGGGATAGCTCCAGGTTGGCGGCTGCTCCTTGCCGAGATAGAGCATGTCGTCGTGGTGCGCGTGACCGCAGATCCGCAGCGCCAAGAGCTCGATCAGCGTCGGTCCGTGGCCCGCGCGGGCGCGCTCCGCGGCCCAGGCAAAGGCGGCGGCGATCGCCTCGGGATCCGTTCCGTCGAGCGTCAGTCCCGGGATCCCGTAGCCGCGGGCCTTGTCGGCAAAGACGCGGGCGCGCGATTGCTGGGCCACGGGCGTCGAGAGCGCCGTCTGGTTGTTCTCGACGCAGAAGATCGCGGGCAGTCGTCCCGCGGCGCAGAGGTTGATCGCCTCGTGCCATTCGCCGAGCGAGCTACCACCTTCGCCGATGAAGGACACGGCGACCCGCTGCCGGCCCTCGCGGGCGAACGCCAGCGCCAACCCCGCGACGGTCAGCGTGGAGATCGACAGCGGGGCGGTCGCGGGGAGCACGCCCCACGCCAGGTCTCCGATGTGGAAATCCTTGCCGCCCATCGGCGGGCCGGCCTTGCCCAGCTGCGCGCTGAGTGCCTGGCGCACCGCCTCGCGCTCCGGCCGCATGGCCAGGGCCGCCCCGAGGTCGCGGATCAGCGGGGCCACGATGTCGCCGCCCCAGCTCCCGTCCGCACGACGATACTGCCGACCGCGGCGCAGTCGAAGCGGCGCGGCATAGATCGCCTCCTGTCCCAGCGAGCGGAAGCCCTTGCCCTGGAACGCGGCCTCCTTGTAGCGCACCTCGCCGCCGAGGAAGAAGCCTTTCAGCCGGTTGTCCGTGGCGCGGGTCAGCGCCATGCCGCGCAGCAGCTCGCGACACTCGTCGGTCGTGAACGAAGCGGCGATCGCCTCGCGACGCAGCCAGCCGTCCACCGCGTCGGCCAGCTCGAGCCGGGCGGCGCCGTATCGCTCCGCGGCCGACACGCCCGGCGTGGTCTCGCCGATATCCTCCGCCGGCTGCGCGGCAAACGAGGCCGTCAGCTTGGCCCGCACGACGTCGCGTCGTCCGTCGATCGCCTGCGCCACGCCGATCGCGCCGTCACGCACGGAATCGAAGACGCCGGCGAGCGCTTCGATCGCCACGGCCGCGGCGAACGGGTACTGCTCGACGAGGAACGCCGCGAGCCGTCGTTCGAGGGCCGGGGCCACCGCGTCGGTCGAGCCTGCACTACCGCCGCTCGAGCGAAGGGACCGACCTGACGCTGGCGGAGGCCTCTTCCTGCTCGGCATCGCCCGATGCTAGCGGCTGGGACAGGGCGGAGCAAGACTCGGTGCCGGTTCAGTTCGAGACCTCGGCCCGCGGCGCACGGTCGTTCCGGCTTCTCGCGCGTCGACCGCGGCCGAGCGTGCGCCCTTCCGGGGAAGAATCGGGCGCGCGCTCGGAGGGCCCCACGGGCCGAGGTTTCAAAACTGAACGATTACCGGACCGGGCGTGAGCTTGATGAAACCTGATCGGGCGGGCACACTGGTTCGTTTGCCCCTCGGCGTGCGCGCCCCACGGTGCGCGACGTTGCGGCGCCGGATGGAGGAGCATGCCACGCGCACGGGCCAGGCGACGAGCCGCGGTGACGCGAGTCCCGGCCGATCCCGAACTCTTCGGCCTCGACCTCGCGGCCTGGGCCGGGACGCGGGTCGCGCGGGGCGGGCGGCAGGACGCGCTCCTGGGGCGGGTCGAGGCGCTGCAGCTCAGCCTCGATGGGCGCACGATCGACGCCCGGGTGCGGGGCAACCGGCCGCTGCCCTATCGCGTGGCGGTCGAGGTCGGCTCGTCGGGGACCGCGGCCCACTGCACCTGCTCCCTCGAGAATCCCGGCCCCTGCCGGCACGCCGTCGCGGCCGTCGAAGCCTTGCGCTTCCCGGTGCCCGCCCGAGGCGGCCGCCGCCGGCCGGGGCGCGCGGCGGCGGGACGCGGGAGGATCATCTCGCACGCGGCCGCCGTCCCGGGGTTCGTCGTCATCGGCGGGGCCGAGCGCACCAGGACCCGGGAGGAGCGGGTCGAGGCGGCGCGCCTCGAGGAGCTGCAACTGCGGCGCAGCCGTTCGCGCCGCGAGCGCGCAACCGTGGAGCGGATCGGGGGCGCGGGCCCGCTGCGCTTTGCGGTCACGCCGCGCGGCGCAGGGCAGTGCCACGTCGTCGCGCTGCGCGGCGGCACGAGCGAGCGCTACGGTTGCGGTTGCGCGGATTTCATGGAGAACGAGCTGGGGACCTGCTCCCACGTGGAGCGGGTCCGCAGCTTCCGGGCGCGCCGGCTCAAGCGGGATCGCGCGGAGATCCCCCAGGACCTACTCTCGCTATGGCGTTCGCCGCGCGCCTCGATCGACCGGGCGCCGCAGGCCCTGGCCGAGTTGCGCGTGGAGATCCCGGGGGAGCAGCCGCCCCTCCCGCCGGGCCGCTACTTCGAGGCGGAGGGATGGCTGAGACCGCCACCGGCCGACCGGCGCCCCGCGGACTGGGTGCGCGCCGCCCGGGCGGCGGCGCGGCGCCTGGCCCGCCGGCGCGGCTGGGTCTGCGACGTCGACCCGAGCTTCGAGCTGGCGCTCGACGGCATCATCGCCGAGGAACGGATGGCGGAGAAGTGGCGCGGGGCCGCGGCCGACGAGCCGGCCTGGCGCAGGGTGCTGGAGCGAGTCCACCTGCGCCTGCACCCGTACCAGGAGGACGGCGCCCGCTTCTTGGCCCGCACGGGCCGGGCCTTTCTTGCCGACGACATGGGGCTGGGCAAGACCGCACAAGCGGTCGTGGCCGCGCTCTTGTTGCGCGAGACGGGTCTGGCGCGGCGAACGCTCGTGGTCTGCCCGGCGTCGCTGAAGCACCAGTGGCGACAGGAGATCGCCAAGGTCTGCGGCGAGCGCGCGCGGGTCGTGGAAGGGCCCCGGGATGAACGGCTCCGCAGCTACGAGGCGTGGCGCGAGGGTTTCCTGATCCTGAACTACGAGTTGATCCTGCGCGACCTCGACCCGATCCGCCGGGCGGGCGCCGATCTGACGATCCTCGACGAGGCCCAGCGCATCAAGAATTGGAGCACCAAGACGGCGCGGGCCGTCAAGCGGCTCGACAGCCCCCACGCGTTCGTGCTCACCGGCACGCCGCTCGAAAACCGGCTGTCGGAGCTGCACTCGCTGACGGAGTTCCTGCACCCCCGGGCCATCGGCCCGCGCTGGAGGCTGCTGCCGTTCCACGCCGTGACGGACTCGCAAGGTCGGGTCGTGGCGTACGAGGGATTCGACCTGCTGCGCGCCGGGCTGCGCGGTTTTTTCCTACGCCGCGAGCGCAACGCCGTGCAGGATCAGCTACCACCACGCACGGACAACACCTTCTGGAGCGGCCTCGCTGCGGCGCAGCTCCGTCCGTACCGCCGGCACGCCGCCGCCGCCGCCGCCGTGCTGGCCTCGCCGCCCCCGCTGACCCCGCCGCAAGCGCGGGCGTTGCTCCGAGCGCTGACCTCGATGCGCATCCTGTGCAATGCCCATGCGCAGTACGATTGGAGCGAAGGCTCGGCGCTGTTGGCGAGCGGTGCCGACGCCGACGATGCGGCGGCGCTACGCCGGCTGCACTCGCCGAAGATCGAGGAGTTCGCCCGGGTGCTCGAGGATCTCTTGGAGCAATCCGACTCGAAGATCGTCGCGTTCAGCCAATGGGAGCGCATGTTGCGGCTGGCCCATTTCGCGGCCCGCACGCCGCTGGCGCGGCGCGACCTGCGGGCCGAGGTCTTTCATGGCGGGCTGGCAAGCCGGGAGCGCACTCGAATGCTCGACGCGTTTCGACGCGACCCCGAGTTCCGGGTGCTGTTCTCGACCGACGCCGGGGGGCTCGGGCTGAACCTCCAGGAAGCGTCGATCGTCGTCAACCTCGAGGTGCCGTGGAACCCGGCGGTGCTCGAGCAGCGCGTGGGGCGCGTGCACCGGATCGGACAGCGGCGCAGCGTCCAGGTTCTGCACTTCGTGACGGCGGGGGCGATCGAGGAGCGGGTGCGCCAGGCCGGCGAGAACAAGCGCGCGCTATTCGCCGGGCTGCTCGTCGACGGGGCCGACCGCGTCGTGCTCGATGGGCCGTCTGGCGCCGATTGGATCGATCGCGCACGCATCCTGTTCGACAGCCCGGGCCCCGGCGATGTCGAGGCGGTCGCCGACCGCTGACGCGGCCGGCGCGGGCTGCGCGACGCTGGCCTACCACAGCTCGAATTCGCGCTCGAGACCCACGCCGAATCGCTGCAGAATCTCCTGTTCGACGCGCTCGACCAAGGTCAGCACGTCGGCTGCCGTCGCCCCCCCCACGTTCACGAAGAAGTTGGCGTGCTTGCGCGAGACCTCCACGCCGCCCACGCGCAACCCCTTGAGCCCGGCCGCTTCGATCAGCCGCCCGGCAAAATCCCCGGCGGGCTTGAGAAACACCGAGCCGCAGGAGGGAAGCTCCGTGGGCTGGTTGGCCTTGCGCGAGGAAGCGAAGCGCTCGAGGCGCGCGCGAACCTCCCGCAGGTCGCCCGTCTCGAGCGCGAGCGTGGCGCCAGCACCACTCCGGCGTAACTGCGGAACCTGCTGGAGCGATAGCCGAACAGGCAGTCGTCGCGGGTCAACGTACGGACCACCCCGGCGGCGTCCAGGAATTCGACGGATTCGACGGTCGCTCCGATCTCGAACTCGTGCCAGCCCGCGTTCATCACGATCGCGCCGCCGATCGTGCCGGGGATGCCCGCGCCGAACTCCAGGCCCGACAACCCGAGCGCCGCGGCGCGCCGGGCCACGGCCGGGAACGAGGCACCCGCCCCGGCGATGATCCGTCGCCCTTCGTGGGCCACGTCTCCCAGCGCGTCGCGCAGGCGCAACACGAGGCCGGACACGCCCGCGTCGCTCACGAGCAGGTTGGAGCCGTTGCCCAGCACTCGCCACCGGATGGCGTGGGCTGCGGCCCACTCCGCCGCGACGAGCAGGTCTGCGCGATCCGCGGGAGCGGCGAGCAGCTCGGCGGGTCCCCCGATGCGCCACGTCGTGTAGGGCGCGAGCGGGCTGTCCGTCAGGAGCGAGCCGCGGAAGCCGGCCATCCGCAGGCTGTCCGCCGCGTCACGGGCCGAGCCCGCGATCACGTCAGGTCTCCCCCGGTCGCCGGTTTCATCCGAGCAGCATGACACAGGCCTACCGCGGATGTGGCACAATGCCCTGGGCTTTTCCGGCACGGCCCGGAGCGGGGGGGCGAGTTGAGCGAAGGACACGACCAACCCGATTCGCGTGCATCGGCGGGCCGCGCCGAGGGGTCGTCCGAGGAGCGCGCGGCCGCGAACCCTTGCGAGGCGCCGTCTCAGGCTGATGCCGCGGCCGACGGCGGCAGCTCGACGGGCGCACCGGCCGTCGCTCCCCCGCGCCCCAAGCCGCGCTTTCCAGGTCTCGTGCGGGCCTTCCGTTCCGGTCGAGCAGTCGACGGCGTGGTGGAGAAAGTCATCAAGGGTGGCTATGAGATCCGCGTCGGGCCCGCGCGCGGCTTCTGCCCGCACTCGCAGATCGACCTACAGCGCGAGGACGAGCCCGAGCGGCAACTGGGCCGAACCTACCAGTTCAAGATCACTCAGTTGCGGCGCGGGGGCGAGGATATCGTTCTGTCCCGCCGTGCCGCCTTGGAGGACGCGCGCTCGGAGGAGGCGAAGGCGGTTCGCGCGACCCTGATCGAGGGCGCGCTCACGCAAGGTCGCGTCGTCGGCATGGCGCCGTTCGGCGCCTTCGTCGATCTGGGGGCCGGCGTGCTCGGGCTCGTCCACATCTCCGAGCTGTCCCACGAGCGGATCCGCGGGGTCGATGAGGCGGTTCAGGTCGGCCAAGCGGTACCCGTTCGCGTTCTCAAGCTCAAGGAATCCGGCCGGATCTCGCTCAGCATTCGGCGCGCGCGAGAGGATCCGTGGGCCGATGTCGACCAGCGATTCCCGGTGGGGAGCGTCCATCCCGGCACCGTCCAGCGCCTTGCCGATTTCGGCGCCTTCGTCGAGTTGGCCCCGGGGGTCGAGGCGCTGGCGCCCGCCAGCGAGTTTCCGCCGGCGGTCGGCGGGTGGAAAGCCGGGCTCGCGGTCGGGTCTCACGGGGATTGGTACATCCTGTCGGTCGATCGTCGAGGCCGCCGCATCTCGGTCACTCCGCCGGGAACCGGCGCGGTTCCGCATGAGGCGCTGGTCCAGGGCGCCGAGGTGGTCGGGTTCGTGCTGCGGATCGAGCGCTACGGCGTGTTCCTGTGGCTGGCTCCCGGACGCGTCGGACTGATGCCGCGGGGACTCACGGGCGTTGCCGAAGGCGCGGACCTGCGTGGGCGCTTCGCCATCGGCGACCCCGTCGAGGTCACGCTGACGAGCATCGAAGAAGGCGGCCGCCGCATCCGTTTGTGTCGCAAGGGGATCCAGGCCGGAGCCGAGGCCCCCTCCACGCCGGTCCCCCCGGCCGCCAAGCCCGCCAAGCCCGCCAAGCCCGCCGAGCCCGCCAAGCCCGCCAAGCCCGCCGAGGAGCCGCCCCCGACCTTCGGCACGAGCCTGGCCGACAAGCTGCGTGCGGCCCTCGCTCGAAACGACCGCGAATCCTGAGGGTTCGCGGGCGATCGGGCGCTCGGTCCGTGACCGCCCCGCCGTCGGGCGCCCGACGAGACGGGACGGCGGGTAGGGACGGCCAAGCTCAGGGGGCGCTCGTCACCGGTCGGAAGTTCGCCGCGAGCGCCTCGCGCACGATCGCTTCTTGCTCGACTCCGTGTTGCCGCGCCGAGCCCGTCGCCGGGCTCGAGCTGTGCGGGCGTCCGACGTAGCGCAGCGCGCGGCCGGGACCGACGAGAGGCTGCAGCCGATCGTGGATGAACGTCCAGGCGCCCATGTTCCGTGGCTCTTCTTGCACCCAGAGCACGTCACGCGCGCCGCGGTACTTGGCCAGGAGCTGCGCCAGCTCCTCCCCGGCGAACGGGTAGATCTGCTCGATGCGGCACAGCGCCAGACCCTCGCCGCCGGCAGCGGCCAGGGCCGCCCGCAGGTCGTAGAACAGCTTGCCACTGCAGAAAAGCAACCGTTCGACCGCAGCGCTCTCGGGTCTGCGGTCGTCGTCCAGCACGTGCCGGAAGCCTCCCCGAGTCAGTTCCTCCGTCGTCGACACACAGGCGCGATGGCGCAGCAGGCTCTTGGGGGTCATCACGACCAACGGCCTTCGCAGCGTGTCCTTGGCCTGCCGGCGCAGCAGGTGGAAGTACTGTGCCGGAGTCGAGGGCACGGCAATGCGCAGGTTGCCGCGGGCGGAGAGCTGCAGGAATCGCTCGAGCCGCGCGCTCGAATGCTCGGGCCCCTGTCCCTCGTAGCCGTGCGGCAACAGCAGCACGACCCCGCTGCGCTGCTCCCACTTGTCCTCGGCGCTGGCGATGAACTGATCGATGATCACCTGGGCGCCATTGGCGAAGTCGCCGAACTGAGCCTCCCACAGCACCAGCGCCTCGGGATTCGCCACGCTGTAGCCATACTCGAAGCCCAGCACGGCGAATTCCGACAACAGGCTGTCGAAGACCTGAAACGGCGCCTGGTCCGGTTGCAGGTTCTGCAAGGGCGCCCAGCGCTCCGCCGTCTCCGAATCGTAGAGGATCGCGTGACGCTGGCTGAACGTTCCGCGACCGCAGTCTTCCCCGCTCAGCCGTACCGGCGTGTTTTCGAGCAGGAGCGAGCCGAAGGCCAGCGCTTCCGCGAGCGCCCAGTCGATGCGTCCCTCGTCGTAGCGCTGCCGGCGCTGGGAGAGTTGCCGGGCCAGTTTGGCGTGCACCTTGAAGGTGGGTGGAGTGCGCGTGAGGCCGGCGAGCACGCGTTCGAGCGCGGCCGGCGCCACCTCCGTGGAGGGCGAGGCCTGCGCGGCCCCCTCGCTCGCTTCGGCTTCGCCCCGGGCCTCTACGGGTTGCGGGCTCGGGGCGCGGAGCACGGCCTCGTGGACCTGTCGCAACTGCTCGCGGAAATGCTCGAGTGACTTCTCGGTCGTCTGGGGGTCGAGATCGCCGCGTCGCAGCAACTGGTCGGTGTACAGCTTGCGCACCGAGCGCTGCCTTTCGATCCTGGCGTAGAGCTTGGGGTGCGTGTAGGAGGGATCGTCCACCTCGTTGTGGCCCCAGCGCCGGTAGCAGACGAGGTCCACGACGACGTCGCGGTGGAAAGCCTGGCGATAGGCCAGGGCCAGCCGGGCCATGCGCACCGCCTCCTCGGGCCGGTCGCCGTTGACGTGGAAGATGGGGGCCTGCACCATCTTGGCCACGTCGGTTGCGTAGTGTGACGACCGCGCGTCCGCTGGACCGGTCGTGAAGCCGATCTGGTTGTTCACCACGATGTGCAGCGTCCCGCCGGTGCGGTAGCCCTTCAGCTCCGACAGGTTGAGCGTCTCGGCGACCACGCCCTGACCCGAGAACGCGGCGTCGCCGTGGATCAACAGCGGCAGGATGCGCGTGCGGGCGAGGTCGCCGATGCGGTCCTGCTTGGCGCGCGCCAGGCCTTCGAGCACCGGGTCGACGGCCTCGAGATGGCTGGGGTTCGAGACCACGAGGATGCGCAGGCGTCGGCCGTCGGGGGCGATGTGCTCGCCCGCGGCCCCGAGGTGATACTGGACGTCGCCCGACCCGTGGGTCGTCGTGGGGTCGATGTTCCCTTCGAACTCACGGAAGATCTGCTCGTGGGGCTTCCCGACCAGATTGGCCAGGACGTTCAAGCGGCCACGGTGCGCCATGCCGACGAGCAGCTCCTCGATGCCGGCCTCCGCGCAGTCGCCGAGCAGCGCGTCGAGCATCGGGATCAGGGACTCGGCCCCCTCGAGCGAGAAGCGCTTTTGGCCGACGTAGTGGCTGCCGATGAAGGTTTCGAAGGCCTCGGCAGCGTTGAGCTTCTTCAGGATTCGCAGCTGCAGCTCGCGGGGCGTCGGCTCGGCCGCCTGCTCCAGGCGCTGCTGCAGCCAGCGGCGAGGCTCGCTTTCCTGGATGTGCATGTACTCGATGCCGACGTGGCCGCAATAGCTGGCGTTCAACCGGTCCAGGATCTCGCGCAAGGTCAGCGTGCCGCTGACCCCGCCCAGCCCGCCGGCGACGAAGCGCCGGTCGAGATCCCAGATGCTCAGGCCGTAATGCGCCAGCTCCAGCTCGGGGTGGCAGGCCGGCCTGTGGCCCAGGGGATCGAGGTCCGCCCGCAGGTGCCCGCGGACGCGGTGGGCCCGGATCAGCTGCAGCACGCCGGCCTGCTTGGCGATCGCCTCGGTGTCGCCGGTAGCGCCGAGGCCCGGCGGGTTGCGATCGGCCGACCAGGGGATCGGCTCGCGCGGCACCCCCACCTCGGCGAACAGGCGCACGTAAGAATCGTCGCCGCCCTGCAGCAAGCGGTCCAGGGTCGCCAGGTACGCTCCGGAGCTCGCCCCTTGGATCACGCGGTGATCGTAGGTGCTCGTCACCGTCATCACCTTCGACAGGCCGAGTTGCGAGATAACCTCGGGCGCCATGCCCGCATACTCCGCGGGATAGCCGATCGAGCCGGTGCCGATGATCGCTCCCTGTCCCGGCATCAGCCGGGGCACCGAGAGCGCCGTTCCGATCATGCCCGGGTTGGTCAGGGTCACCGTGGTCTCCTGGAAGTCCTCGACGGCGAGCTCGTTGCGCCGGGCCCGCGTGACCAGGTCGTCGAAGGCGGCGACGAAGGCCGGGGCGTCGAGCGTTTGCGCCCGCCGGAGATTGGGGACGAGCAGAATGCGCTCCTTGCGGCGCTCGACGTCGATGGCGATTCCCAGGTTGATGTCCGCCTTCGAAACACGGTGGGGCTTGCCGCCGATCGTGGCGTAGGCGGCGTTCATCTCGGGATGCCGTTCGAGGGCGCGCACCACCATCCAGGCGATCAGGTGCGTGAACGAGATCTTGGGCCCGGCCACGGTTTTCTGATGCAGGTTGATGACGTGGCGGTTTTCCTCGAGGCCCTTGACCGCGACCGTGCGGGCCGAGGTCGCCGTCGGCAGGTCCAAGCTGTCGGCCATGTTCTCGGCGATGCGCGCCGCCGCTCCGCGCAGCGGCTCGGCCTGCGCGGTGGTCGTCTCCGGGCTCGGAGCGCGCGGGTCCGCGCGTTCGGGGGGTCCGGGGCCCGCGGGCCGGTAGTCGGCGAAGTAATCGCGCCAGCTCTCGCTGACCGAGTCCGGATCCGCGAGGTAGCTCGCGTAGAGTTCCTCGATGTAGCCCAAGTTGTGCCCGTATCGCGTCATCGGGGAGTATCGTAACGACCTGGGAGACGGCGGGCAAACAACCGGGAAGAGATAATGAAGGGTTCGTCGAGGTTCCGGCCGAGCGCAGCGAGCGTGCCCCTGCTCGTGGCCCTCGGCGCCTGTGTCGAGCCGGGGCACGTCGAGCGCCAGTGGACCGCGCTCGGCCGGCCCGCCTCCGCCGAGGTCTGGGCCACCAGCGCCCGGGCCGCCCGGGAGCTGGCCGACGCGCTGCCGGAGGGGATGGATCGCGTGGAGGCCACGATGTCGCGGCAGCGCCCCGACAGCGAGCTGAACCGGATCAACGCCGAGGCGCTTCACGGATACTATCGCGTCGCCGACCACGACCTGTTTCGCGCCGTGGCGCTGGCGTGCGACTACGCCAAGGCCAGCGACGGCGCCTACGATCCGACGCTGGGCCCGCTCTTGCGCCTGTACGAGGGCGCGGGGTCCGCACCGCCGGACGCCGCCCGGATAGCGCAGGCCCTGTCGCTCGTGGGCTGGGAGGGGGTCGCGATCGAGCGCGGGCTGTTCTCGTTGCGCTTCAGGCGGCCGGGCATCGAGCTCGATCTGGCCGGCCTGATCGAGGGTTACGCCCTCGATGTGACAGCCCGCAAGTTCGTGCGCGCGGGCAGCCTCGCCGGTCTGTTGCGCCTCGGTCACCAGGCCTACGCCTGGGGCCGGCCACCGCACACGCCGGAGTGGTGGGTCGACCTCTTGGACCCGCGCAGCGCCGACGCCCGGCGATTCGCACGCCTGCGCATCGACGTCAGCCGTGGGATCGGAGCATCGGGTGGCGGAGGACCGGGCGCTCCCGTGCTCGACCCGCGAAGCGGCGGGCCCGCCGCCAGCGACGTCGTCGCTGCGATCGCCATCGCCGACAGCGCGGCGGACGCGATCGCCGTCAGCCGGGCGCTCCTGGTCTCGGGCTCGATCCGCGCCGGCGCGCTGCTCGGCGAGCGCACGCACCGGGTCGAGGCGATCCTGCTCGTGGATGGCGCCGGCGAGCCGCAGGTCATCGCCTCCGCATCCCTGCGGCAGCGACTCGAGCTGGCCGAGGCGTTGGCCCGCGAGGCGGGGGGCAGGCTGAGCTTCCTGTTGCCGCCGCAGCGGCTGGTGGGCCGGCTGGACTAGGGCACGAGCTGACCTCGAACGTGCCGGAGGGACCGTTCCCGCACCGCCGGGGCGAGAGTAATCCGATCTGTTAGACTACCGGCTCTTCGAGGGACTCGAGAATGTCGAGAGAGCTGCTGGACAGTCTGGGCGTGCGCCCACGCAGCCACGGCGCGTGCGACGGAAGGTGGATCGAGACCTCGGGCGTGGAACTCGCCTCGACGAACCCCGCGACCGGCGAGCCGCTGGGCAGCGTGGTTCAGGCCACGGTGGACGACTACGAACGAATCGCGCGGGCGGCGCAGGCCTCGTTCGCGGCCTGGCGCGACCTGCCGGCTCCGCGCCGCGGCGAGGTCGTGCGCCAGCTGGGCCAGGAGCTGCGCAAGCACAAGGCGCCGCTGGGACGCCTGGTCTCGCTGGAGACGGGCAAGGTCCTGTCCGAAGGGCTCGGGGAGGTGCAGGAGATGATCGACGTCTGCGACTTCGCGGTCGGTCTCTCGCGCCAGCTTTACGGGATGACGACGCATTCCGAGCGCGCGCAGCACCGCATGTACGAGCAATGGCACCCGCTGGGACCGATCGGCATCGTCACCGCCTTCAACTTCCCCGTGGCCGTCTGGGCCTGGAACGCCGCGCTGGCGGCGGTCTGCGGCGACACGATGATCTGGAAACCTTCGTCGAAGACGCCGCTGACCGCCATCGCCGTACAGAGCGTCGCCAATCGGGTGATGCAGGCCAACGGCCTCAGTGGAATCTTCAACCTCGTGATCGGCCGCGGCGGTGACGTCGGCGAGCGCATGCTGGCCGATCGGCGGCTGCCGCTGATATCCGCCACCGGCTCCTGCCGCATGGGCCGGCGCATCGCCACGGTCGTCGGCGAGCGGCTGGGGCGCACGTTGCTCGAGCTGGGCGGCAACAACGCCGTGATCGTCATGGACGACGCGAACCACGAGCTGGCCCTGCGGGCCGTGCTGTTCGGCGCGGTCGGGACGGCGGGCCAGCGCTGCACTTCCACGCGCCGCTTGATCGTGCAGCGCGGAACCGCAGCGCGCTTCGTCGACCAGTTGCAGCAGGCCTATCGGAAGGTCCGCATCGGCGACCCCTTGGATCCGGCCACGCTCATGGGGCCTCTCATCGACGGGGCTGCGGTCGAGGAGATGCTGAAGGCCCTGGCAGAGGTCCGCGAGCAGGGCGGCGAGATCCTGTGCGGCGGCCGCAAGCTCGACCGCCCGGGCCACTTCGTCGAGCCGACGCTCGTCCGCGCGCACCGCGGGATGACGGTCTGGCGCGAGGAGACCTTCGCCCCCATCCTCTACGTCTTCGAGGTCGAATCGCTCGACGAAGCGATCGAGCTGCAGAACGACGTGCCCCAGGGGCTCTCGTCTTCCTTGTTCACGACGAATCTCCTCTCGGCCGAGACCTTTCTTGCGCACCGCGGCAGCGACTGCGGCATCGCCAACGTCAACCTCGGCACGTCGGGAGCGGAGATCGGCGGCGCATTCGGCGGTGAGAAGGAAACCGGCGGCGGGCGCGAGTCGGGCTCGGACGCCTGGCGCGTCTACATGCGGCGGCAGACGAACACCATCAACTGGGGGCGCGACTTGCCGTTGGCCCAAGGCGTCGAGTTCGACCTGTAGCCGCGCGGCGCGACGCGGGCGGGCCGTTCACTCCTCGTCGCCGCGGGTCAGGGTCTGGATCACGTTGTAGTCGGGAGGCTCCAGCTGCAGCGTCGCGTGGTCGATCTCGAACCGTTCGACCAGGAGCGCGGTGGCCCTGCGCAGCACGCCGGCCGCCGGCCGCGAGCCGTCCAGCACCAGGTGCGCGGTGAGCAGCGGCACGTCCCCGGCCAGGCTCCACAAGTGCAGGTCGTGCACCTCGGCGACGCCCTCGAGCGCGACGAGGCTCGAGCGGACCTCTTCGCTCCGCAGATGGGCCGGTGCCGCCTCGAGCAGCACGTTGAGCGAATCGAGCACGATGCGCACGGCGCCGTAGACGATGACGACGCCGATCGCCAGGCCGGCGACCGGATCCGCCCAGCGCAACCCGAAAAAGCCGATCGCTCCCGCCGCCAGCAGGGTTCCGATCGATCCGAGAAGGTCGCCCAGTACGTGCAGGTAAGCCGCGCGGACGTTCAGGCCGTGTCGATGGCGATGCAGCAGTCGGGCCGCCGCGACGTTGACCGCCAGCCCCCCCGCGGCGACCGCCGCCATCAGCCCGGCCGCGACTTCCGGCGGGCGGGTCAGGCGCTCCCACGCTTCGAGGAAAATGAAGAGCGCGATCACGATCAAGGCCACGCCGTTCGTGAGCGCGGCCAGGATCTCCACCCGCTTGTAGCCGTAGGTCCGAGCGGGGTCGGGAGGGCGACGCGCGCTCCAGGCGGCCACGAGCGCCAGGCTCAGGGCCATGATGTCGGCCAGCATGTGCCCGGCATCGGCCACGAGCGCCAGGCTGTTCGAGAGCCAGCCCCCGATCAGCTCGACGAAGGCGTAGGCCGCGGTAATGCCGAGCACCCAACCCAGTGGACGCGTCGTCTCGCCGCGGTTCCGCCGGGGCCGGCCCGCCGGGGAAGGCCGATGGGTCGAAGCGCACACCCGGCTCAGGGTAGCCTAGATCGTGGTGGCCGAGCGGAGGGCGGCAGGGGAGCGTCCATGATTCAGGCCCAGCGGCTTCCCGCAGTCCGGGCGGCGCGGTTCCGCGACGCCCCCGAAGCGCTCGAGCCCTACCTCCAGGATGCTTCGGGCGCGCCGCGAGGGTGGGCCGCGGGTCTGGTGCGCGTCGCCAGCGAAGGCGAGGCGGCCGCCTTCCTGCGCTCGACGAGCGAGGCCGGCGTCAAGCTGCTGCCGCAAGCGGCTCGGACGTCCCTGACCGGAGGAGCGGTCCCACAGGGCGAGGTCGTGTTGAGCGTGGAGGAGCTGCGCGATTGCGGCGGCGTCGAAGGCGGGCGGGCGACGTTCGGCGCGGGAGTCCGCCTGCGCGAGCTGCAGCGACGAGTGGCCAGCGCGGGCTTCTACTATCCGCCGGCGCCGACCTACCAGGAGGCCATGATCGGAGGCACGGCGGCCACGAACGCGGGGGGCGCGGCGACGTTCAAGTACGGCATGACCCGCCGCTGGATCCACGGCCTGCGCGGGCTGTTGGCGAACGGCGACCTCTTGGATCTCGAGCGCGGGCAGGCGCTGGCGCGCCCCGGCGGCTCTTTTCGCGTCCGCCTGTCGGACGGCGACGAGCTGGAAATCCCGGTGCCCCGGCATCGCCTGCCCGACTTGCCGAAGATGTCCGCGGGGTACTTTGCCGCGGATCCTCTGGACCTCGTCGACCTGTTCGTGGGCTCCGAGGGGACCCTGGGGCTGATCACGGCCGTCACGGTCGAACTCGTGCCGCTACCGCCCGCGCTCGTGACCGCTCTGGCATTCCTGGCCGACGAGCGGGCGGCCTTCACGCTGGGGGCCGAGCTGCGCGAGGCTGCGCGATCGGCGCGGGCGCGTGGCGACCCCGCGGGCCCCGACGTGCGGGCGATCGAGTGGATGGACAGCCACTCGCTCGAGCTGTTGCGCCGTCACGGCGACGCCCGCCGCCGGCGCGTCGAGCTGCCGGACGAGGCCCGGGCCGGCGTCCTGTTCGAGATGGAACTGGGCCGGCCGACGAGCAACGAGCAAGCCCAGGAGCGGCTGGCGGCCGCGCTCGACGGCGGCGGCGGCGCCCGGGACGACGGGCTGGTTCGCCTGTTCCGGCTGTTGCGCGCGCATGGAGCGCTCGACGAGCTGGTGCTGGCGTTTCCCGAAGACCCGCGGAGGCAGCGGGACCTCGCCGAGCTGCGCGAGGCCGTGCCGCAACGAGTCGGCGAACTTCTGGCCCGGCGCCCCGGCGTGTTCAAGGCCGCGGGGGATCTGAGCGTGCCCTTCGACGAGCTGCGAGAGATGATGGCGATCTATCGCGAAGGGTTCGAGCGGCGCAAGCTCGAATTCGCCGTGTGGGGGCACTTCGCCGACGGCAACCTGCATCCCAACGCCCTGCCGCGGACGCCCCAGGAAGCCCTGGGCGCGGTCGAGGCCCTGCTGGAGTTCGCCGCCGAGGCCATCCGGCGGGGAGGCTGCCCGCTGGCCGAGCACGGCGTGGGCCGCAACCCGATCAAGCAGCGGATGCTGCACGACTTCCTGGGCCACGACGCCATCCTCGGGATGCGTCGGGTCAAGCGCGCGCTCGACCCCCGAGGCCGCTTCGCGCCGGGCGTCCTTTTCCCGGAATGGGCCGCGTTCGACCTCGCTTGATCGGCGGGCCGGCTGCTCGGCGCTCAGGTCATCTTGAACGGATCCAAGGCCAGCTCGAGCTCCCGCGCGGAGAGCTTCGTTCGCACCGCGGCCACTTCACGGATCGATTTCCCGGTCTGCGCCGCCTCATGAGCGATCGCGGCGGCCCGGTCGTAGCCGATCAGCGGCACGAGCCCGGTGACGATAGCCAGGCCGCGCTCGACCTGCTCCGGACCCCGCGGTGTGGCGGCGATCCCGCGGACGCAACGTTCCGCGAAGTTCTTCGTCGCGGAGCCGAGGAGCTCGATCGATTGGATCAAGTTGTGGCCGGCGAGGGGCAGCATCGTGTTCAACTCGAAGAAGCCCCACTCGGCCGCCTGGACGATCGCCTGGTCGTTGGCCAGCGCTTGGGCCGCGGCCATGATGGCGGACTCGGCGATCACCGGATTGACCTTGCCGGGCATGATCGAGCTTCCCGGTTGCACCTCGGGGATCATGAGCTCTCCCAGTCCGGTGCGCGGCCCGGAGCCGAGCAGGCGCACGTCGTTGGCGATCTTGAGCAAGCTCAAGGCGATCGTGCGAAGCTGTCCCGAGGCCGCCGCCACGTTGTCCAGCGTGGCCTGGGCCTGAAAGTGGTTGTCCGACTCGCGGATCTCGCAGCCGATCGCGGTCGATAGTCGGCGGCAGGTCCGTGCGGCGAACTCGGCGTGCGTGTTGATTCCGGTGCCGACGGCGGTGCCGCCCAGCGCGACCTCGGTCAGTTCGCTGCGGGCCAGCGCGATCCTGCGCTCGGCGCGCTCCATCTGCCCGGCGTAACCCCGGAACACCTGCCCCATGCGGATCGGCGTGGCGTCCTGCAGATGCGTGCGCCCGGTCTTGATCACGCCCCATAGTTCCTCGGCCTGGCGCTCCAGCTCGACCCGCAGCAGCCGCACGCCGGGCTCGAGCGTCTCGCGCAGCGCCAGCAAGCCGCCCAGGTGCAGCGCCGTCGGTATCACGTCGTTCGACGACTGACCGAGGTTCACGTGGTCGTTGGGGTGGACCACGTCGCGCCGGCCGCGCTCCGCGCCCAAGAGCTCGGCCGCGCGATTGGCGATGACCTCGTTGGCGTTCATGTTGGTCGACGTTCCGGAACCGGTCTGGAACAGGTCGACGACGAACTCTCGGTCCAGCGTTCCGCCGGCCACCTCCCCGGCGGCCTGGGCGATGGCGTCGGCCAGCCGACCCTCCAACAGGCCGAGCTCCGCGTTGGTTCGCGCGGCGGCCTGCTTGATCAGGCCCAAGGCGCGCAGCATCCGGCGCGGGATGCCGACGTCGCTGATCGGAAAATTCAGGACGGCGCGCTGGGTCGAGGCGCCGAAATAGGCCTGCGCCGGCACCTCCATCTCGCCCATCGAGTCTCGTTCGATGCGCTTTTCCGGAGAGCCCATGCCCAAACTCCTTGCAGGGACGACGCGGCAAGCCGTCGCCAAGGTAGGATAGCCCACCCCGCGTTTTACGTCGCCCCTCGGTGTTTGCTATTCTCCACGGGTCACCGCTCGCACCGTGGCGGGTGCGGGCGGCCAGGGTCACCCCACATGTCCGCATTGAAACGACTCTCCTGCTTCAAGGCCTACGATGTCCGCGGCCGGGTCGGCGACGAGCTCGACCTCGAGCTGGCGCGGCGCATCGGCCGAGCCTACGCACGCTTCATAGAACCCGAGAGCGTCGCCGTGGGCCACGACATCCGCCTGTCCAGCCCGGAGCTCGTGCGGGGGCTGGTTCAGGGACTGCTGGAGTCCGGAGTCGAGGTGGTCGACATCGGTCGCTGCGGGACCGAGCAGGTTTACTTCGCGACCTTCCACCTGGGTCTCGACGGCGGAGTGATGGTCACGGCCAGCCACAACCCCAAGGACTACAACGGGATGAAGTTCGTGCGCGAGGGGGCCCGGCCGATCAGCGGCGACACCGGGCTGGCCGACATCGAGCAACTGGTGCTCGCGGACGCCGCCCCCGCCGCAAGCCCTCGAAGGAGGCTGACCGAGGTCGACCTACGCCAGCAGTATGTCGAGCACCTCTTGGGGTACGTCGAACGCTCGGCACTCGCGCCACTCGAGGTCGTGGTCAACGCCGGCAACGGCGGGGCGGGAGAGGTCGTGGACCTGCTCGAGCCCCATCTGCCGTTCCGCTTCGTGAAGCTGCTGAACGAGCCGGACGGCAACTTCCCCCAGGGCGTGCCGAACCCGCTGCTGCGGGAGAACCGCCGCCTGACGGCGAACGCCGTCGTCAGCGCGGGTGCGGACGTCGGCATCGCCTGGGACGGCGACTTCGATCGCTGCTTCTTCTTCGACGAGCGCGGGGAGTTCGTGGAAGGGTATTACCTGGTCGGGCTCTTGGCGCAGGCGGCGCTGGCGCGCGAGCCGGGCGGCAAGGTCGTACACGATCCGCGTCTTTTGTGGAACACGCTCGAGGTCGTGCAGCAGGCGGGCGGCACCCCGGTCCAGTGCAAGTCGGGACACGCGTTCATGAAGGATGTGATGCGCCGTGAAGACGCGGTCTACGGCGGCGAGATGTCGGCCCACCACTACTTCCGACGTTTTTCGTATTGCGACAGCGGCATGATTCCGTGGCTTCAGGTGCTCGAGCTGATCAGCGTGAGCGGGAGGTCGCTCGGTGATCTCGTGGCCGACCGCATCGCTCGGTTTCCGGCGAGCGGTGAGATCAACCGACGCGTGCCCGATCCAGCCGCGGCGATCGAGCGAGTGCGGAGACGCTACGAGCACGAGGCCCTGCGGGTGGACGAAACGGACGGCGTCGGCATCGAGTTCGACCACTGGCGCTTCAACCTCCGCATGTCCAACACCGAGCCGCTCATCCGCCTGAACGTCGAGTCGCGCGGCGACCGGGAGCTGATGGAAGCGCGAACCCGCGAGGTGCTGATGCTCGTCGAGGAGGGCGCTTGAGCGACAGAGCGGCTCGTGACGATGGTTCGAGCAGCGGAAGGCCGGCGAGGTGCGCGGCGGGACGTGCCGGCGTCGGTCGCTCGTTGCTCTCGATGCTGAGCGCGTAAACAGGAGGACGGCGTGTTCGAGCTTCTGGACGGTCAGCCGATCTTCATCGGCTTCAAGATGGACAGCTCGCTGTCGCGCCAGCTCGAAGCGCTGAGCGGTGCGGACAGCAAGTACGTGTCGACCGAGAGCTCCGACTTCCTGCGCGTCTGCCGGCTCGGGACGGACCGCTACGTGGGCAAGCTGATCCACGAGCGCCTGACCACCGAGCGCGTCGACGACATTCGCCGCAACATCGCCAGCATCCTGGCACGCCTCTGTCCCGAGACGAGGCTTCCCCGCGACCTCGAGATCCTGGCCTGCAGGTCGGAGGTCGGAACGGACAGCTCAGCGGCGCAGCGGGCCGTCGAAGAAGAAGAAGAAAACGAAGTCTGGTAGCGCTACGGGGATTCGAACCCCGGTTTGATGGCTGAGAACCACCCGTCCTAACCCCTAGACGATAGCGCCGTCCGTCCGGGATTATAGAAACCCCGCTCCGACTGTCAACCCACACTCCGGGCGACCCCGGTCGCTCGAAAAAACCGCACAACGCCGACCCGCTTCCGGCGTCAGCGCGCGACGCGGCCGCCGCTCGCGACGGCCGACCCGTCGTCCGCTCAGGGATGAGCTGGCGAGCTTGCCAGGGCGTGAGCCGCGCCCAATATTTCGCGAGGGAGTCGGGCGGCCGGGCGGCGGTCGTGACGCGGCCGCGAGGGCCGGAAGGGGTGGCAATGGTTCCCGAGGCACGAAATCCGCGCCTGCAACTCGTCTGGCGGCGCTGGCTGTTCCTCGCCTCGGCCGTCGCCGCCCTGGGCGTGCTGGCGCCCGGCTGGGCCTGGTTCACGATTCTGGCCCTGGCGGTCGTCTGCGGCGCGCTGATCCCGCACCTGTTCGAGACGGCCCTGTTCGAGCGCTGGGTCTCGAGCGGGAGGCTGCTGATCGCCGACACGCTGCTCGTCGGCTTCGCGCTGTGGGGGGCCTCCGCGCGACGACCGCTCCCGCTCGCCATCTACTTCGTCGTGATCCTGCTCGCCACGCTCACCGCCGACCGGTTCAAGACCCTGCTCGGCTGCATCTCGTTCCTGGGAATCCTGGCCGCCCTGGTGCTGGCCGACAGGATCAGCCTGATGCCGGCCGACGCGGCCTGCCTGCCGTTGCTGGCCGCGACCGCCCTGCACTTCGGCTACCTGGGAGAGCGCGCAAGACGCGGGGAGCGGGAGAGCGGGAGTCAGGGAGGCGAACTGTGGGCGCTGCTCGAGATCACGGACACCATCACGAGCCGCCTCGGCGTGGGCGAGGTGATGCACTCGATCGTCGACCGGGTGGGTGACCTCGTCGGAACGCCGAACTGTTCCATCCTGCTGGCGGAGAGCCGCACGCCGGGTTGCTTCGTCGCCGCTTCCAAGGGGCATCCCGAAGCGGACATGCTGGAGCTGGACCTGGCCAAATACCCCGAGATCCGTCACGCGATGGAGACCCACCGGCCGCTCATCATCGACGACGTCGACACGCACCCGCTGATGGGGCCCGTCCAGGAGCACCTGCGCGCGCGCGGGATCCGTTCGCTCCTGGTCATGCCGCTGTTGGTCGGTCGCGAGCTGATCGGGCTCCTGTTCCTGAAATCCACGCGACCGCGGGCCTTCGATCCCGAGGTCATCCGCTTCTGCAAAGTCGTCTCGGGCGTCTCGGCCAACGTGTTGAAGAACGCCCTCTTGTACCGGGACGTGAAGGAGACTCGAGACAAGCTGCGCCGGGTGCTCGACGCCTCGCCCGACATGATCGTGACCACCGACCTCGACGGCAACGTGGCCGAATTCAACCCCGGAGCCGAACGGTTGACCGGTCGTTCGGCAGCCGACGCCAGGGGACGGCCGCTGACCGAGGTGCTGGGCACCGCGCCTGGCCTCGAGGTCCGCGCCGAGGACCAGACACCGCTCGAGCTGACCCTGTCGCCCCGCGGCGGGAGCGGCATTCAGGTCAGCCTGGTCAGCGCCCGCGTCACGGAGGCCGGCGGCATGATCAGCGGCCGTGTCTGGATCGGCCGCGACGTGACCAAGTTGCGACAGGTCGAACGCAGCCTGGCCCAGGCCGAGCGGCTGTCGACGCTGGGCGAGGTCGTTGCCGGAGTGGCGCACGAGCTGAACAACCCGCTCTCCGGCGTCGTGGGGTACGCCGAGCTCTTGCGCAGCCATGCCAGCGACCCGGAGCAGATCCGGGATCTACAGCGCATCGTCGAATCGGCCCTGCGCTGTCAGAAGATCGTGTTCAACCTGCTGTCGTTCGCCCGCAAGCACGCCCCGGAAAAGCGCTATCAGAGCCTCAACGATTGTGTGGAGAAGGTGCTGGATCTCAAGTCCTATCACCTGCGCTCGTCGCAGATCGAGATCGTCCTCGAACTGGATCCGCTGTTGCCCATGACCAGTTTCGATTTCCACCAGATCGACCAGGTGATCCTGAACGTGCTCAACAACGCCGAACAGTCGATCCGCTCGGTGCGACGCTCGGGCCGCATCGTGGTGCGAACGGGGACCGAGGCCGACGGCATTTGGCTGGAGATCGAGGACGACGGCCCCGGCATCTCCGAGGAGATCCGTGACCGCGTCTTCGATCCGTTCTTCACCACGAAGGACTACGGTCAGGGCACGGGGCTCGGGCTGTCCGTGTCCTACGGGATCCTGCAGGAGCACGGCGGCGGGATCGAGCTCCGGCCACCGCGGTCCGGGCGTGGCGCCTGCTTCCACATCCGGCTGCCGATCATCGAGGGTCCCGCGCAGCAACCGGAGATGCCGTCGAGGGCGCAATCGCGGGCGAGCCACAGCGCGCTCGCGGGGCGTCAGATCCTGGTCGCCGAGGACGAACCGCTCGTACTCGAGCTGCTCGCGCGATTGTTGACCGAGGCCGGAGCGAGCGTCACGATGGCCCAGGACGGCGACCAGGCCTGGCAGCTGATGCTGGACAACGAGTTCGACCTGGTCGTCACCGACCTGTGCATGCCCAACGTCTGCGGCCAGGAGCTGTACGAGCGCGTTGCCGCCGAGCGGCCCGAGCTGATGCGCCGCTTCGTGTTCGCCACCGGCGACCTCGTGCGACGCGAGACCCTGGCCTTTCTCGACGGCCTGCCCAACCGCATCCTGACCAAGCCGCTCGAGGTCGAAACGGTGAGGCGCGTGCTCGCACAGGCGATCACCACCGCTCAGTGAAGGCCGACGGCCGGCCCCGCGCCGGCGCGCTATAGTACCGCGGCGATGAGCGAGCCTCCCGAGGGGTCGCGAGCTGCGCGGCCCGCCGAGTCGCGAACCCCGGACGAGCGGTCGTTCACGCGCTTCGAGGACTACCCGCTCACGCGCCAGGAATACCTGAGCGTCATGGTGCACTTCTACCGAGGAGAGGTGCACCGTTCCACCTCCTGGCGCCAACGGCTCGACGCGACGACCAACTGGGCGGTGCTGACCATGGCGGCGATGCTGTCCTTCGCCTTCGCCGCTCCGGCCCAAGTGGTCCCGCCGCGCCTGGCCACCGACTCTTCCAACCCTCCCTCGGACCCCACGCACGTGATCCTGCTCCTGTCGAGCCTGATCATCCTGGCCTACCTCTCGATCGAGGCCCGCCGCTACCGCTACTTCGAGGTCTACCGCGCCCGCGTGCGCATGCTCGAAGAGAACTTTCTGATCCCGGTGATCACCCGTCAACTCGAGTCTCCCATGGGCTCCTGGCGCGAGATGGTCGCCATGGACCTGGACTTGCCCAAGTACAAGACGACGATGATCGAGGCTTTGGGCTTCCGGCTGCGCCGCAACTACATCTTGATTTTCGCCATCCTGCTCGGCGGGTGGTTCGTCAAGTTGTCGATTCACCCGCAGCTCGTGACCTCTTGGCGGGAGCTGTGGGATCGCATGGCCGTGGGGCCCTGCCCGTCCTGGATCGTCGCCGGTCTGGGCCTGCTGTTCTACGGCGGCCTGCTGCTGCTCATGTGGTGGGCGCGGCACATCCACGGCGGGGTTCCGGAGGACGAGATCGCCGGCCTCGAGCGCAACCTCGAGCACTGGAAGCTCTGACGCGCCACTCGCGGATCGCCGTGGAAAACCCCGCGCAGCCGCGCAAAAGCCCGGCTTCCGGCGCGCCGACTGTTACGAGCGTTGTGGAAAACGGAGCGGGCTTCCCGCCGGGGGTCGGGAATCGGACTCGCCGTAGCGCCCGCGCAGGGCCGGGATCAGATAGTCGTCGAACGCCTCGCTCAGGCCGTGGCGGGGGCTGAGACCGAAGTCACGCCGCGCGCGCGAGTCGTCGACGTCTCCCGGCCAGGAATCGACGATGCGCTGCCGGGAGGGCAGCGGGTCGAACGTGACGCGGGCCTCGGGAAAACGGCGCCGGACTTGCTCGAGGATCTCTCCCGCGGAGCAACTGAAGCCCTTGATGTTGTAGACGCTCCGCGTGAGTCGCGCCGGCTCCACGTCGGCCAGGGCCAACAGGGCGGCGATCGCGTCGGGCATCGTCATGAACGGCAGGCGCGTCTCCCGCGCCACGAAGCACGAATACGGCTCGCCCCGCGCCGCGGCATGGATCATCTCGGGCGCGAAGTCGGTCGTGCCACCCGCGGGGAGCGTCTCGGCGCTGATCAGGCCGGGAAACCGGATCGAGCGAAAGTCGAACCCGTCGCCGCCCTCCTCCCGCATGTGCCGCGAGAGATAGGTGCCGACCAGCTCGCAATACAGCTTGTTGCAGCCGTAGATCCCGGTGGGCGTGTTCCACATCCATTCTTTGAGAGGTCCCTGCTCGGCCTTGGTCGCGGCATCCGGCAAGCCGTAGACGGCGATGCTGCTGGGAAACAGGAATCGGCCGGGATGGGGCGACTGGCGGCACAGGGCGAACAGCGCGAGCGTGGCCTCGACGTTGACCCGGTGGGCCAGCTCGGGATCGCGCTCGGCGTGGGCCGACAGCATCGCCGCCAGGTGGAATACGTATGCGGGCTCGTGGCTGCGCATCAACTGCTGCACGCCCGCCGTGTCCAGGATGTTCATGCGCGCCGACGCCTGGCATCGCGCCTCGAGCTCCGGCGGCAGGGCGGCCAGGTCCAGGGCGACGACGTCGACACCCCGCTCGGCCAACGCCGGAACGAGCAAGCGCCCCATTTCTCCGCCGGCCCCGGTCACGAGCGCCACCGACCGTTTCATCGTTGCCCTCGAAGCGTCACCAGCGCCACGCCGATGCGGAACGCTAGCACACGAGCACCGCGGTGCCGTCGATGCGGTCCTGCGCCAGTCGTAGCAACGCATGGTTCGCGGCATCCAGCGGAAACGGGGTCACCTCGGGCCGGAGCGGGATGCGGGCCGCCTCGGCCAGCAGCGCTCGGCCGTCCTCCCGCGTGTTGGCCTCGACGCTGCGCAGGCTCTTCTCGTGGAACAGGCACGACGCGTAGTCCATCTCGGGGATCGGCGTCATGTGGATTCCGGCCAAACAGACCGTGCCTCCGGGGCCGATCGCGCGCAGTGCGGCCGGGACGACGGCTCCCACGGGGGCGAAGACGATCGCCGCATCCAGCGCGACTGGCGGCAGGTCGAAGGTCCCTCCGACCCAGTCCGCGCCCATGCGGCGGGCGAGTTTGCGATGGCCCTCGCCGCGGGTGGCGACGAAGACCTCGCAGCCCCGGTGCCGCGCGATCTGCAGCACGACGTGGGCCGAGGAACCGAAGCCGTAGAGTCCCAGCCGCCCCGCGGATCGCAGCTGACAGCGAGCCAGCGCGCGATAACCGATGATGCCGGCACACAGCAGCGGTGCGGCGTGCAAGTCGTCGAAGGCCTCGGGAATCGCGTAGGCGTAGTCTTCGGGGATCACCGCGCACTCGGCGAAGCCGCCATCCGCGTGACAACCCGTGTAGCGGGACGCGGGGCAGAGGTTCTCGCGACCGCCCTCGCAGAAGCCGCAGACGCCACAGGTTTCTCGGAGCCAGGCGATGCCCACGCGATCGCCGGGCGCAAAGCGCGCGCAGTCCTCACCGAGCGCCGCGACCGTGCCGACGATCTGGTGGCCGGGCACGATCGGCAAACGGGCACTCGGCAGGTCGCCTTCGATGACGTGGAGATCCGTGCGGCAGACGGCGCAAGCGGCAACCCGCACCAGGAGTTCGCGCCGACCCGGACGGGGCAGAGGCAGGTCCGCGGGCTCCAGCGGGCCGCCCGCGATCGGTGCATGGCGCCGCAGGATCTGGGCCTTCATCGGCGGCGGATTGGCTGGGGTGCAGGGATTCGAACCCCGATACTACGGTCCAGAGCCGCATGTCCTACCATTGGACGACACCCCAACGGCCGTGCGAAGCGCCGGATTATAGCAGCGGCCTACGAGCGCCCGCTGGCGCTGGTGCTGGCGGAGAGGGAGGGATTCGAACCCTCGGTAGGGTTTCCCCTACGCAGGTTTAGCAAACCTGTGCCTTAAGCCACTCGGCCACCTCTCCCGTGCCGCCACGGAGCGCTGGACGTCGCGGCGACGGGGGATTCTAGCGCGGGGTCCGCTCGCGTCAACCAGCGGGCGGCGCCGAAGGACCGAGGGCCGGCGCTCGGGGCAGGGGTCCGCCGCTCCTCGGCAGAGCGCCGGGCGCGCCGGCCGCGCCCCGCAGGCCGAGGGCGCAAGCTGAAGCGGTGCTCGGCCCGGAAAAGACATCGACATGCCCTGCGGTTTCGTGTAAAGCAAGAGAGCGACCATCCCGGCAGGAGGAAGTCATGCGGCGGCAGCGGCACGTCCTGAACGTGTTGGCCTGGTCCATCATTGGGGCGAGCTGCGCGGGACCCGCGGCGGCCGACGACATCGTCTTGTCGATCGAAGGCGCCTCGAAGGCAGCTCTCACGCTCTCCTGGAGCGGCGGAACGCCGAACTACCGGATCCTGCGCGGCGGCGATCCGGCGACCGCCGCGAACGTCGAGAACCTGCGCGGAGTGACGGGTGACCTGAGCTGGACCGAGTCGCCGATCCGCCCCGCCCCGGGGCAGGGGTTCTACTACCTGGTCCAGGAAACCGAGCTCGAGGCAGGAGGCTTCCCCGAGCAGTGGATCAACGGTGTTTCGTGCCCCGCAGAGCCTTCGATCCAGGTCCACGCCTACAACCCGGACCTGTACATCCTGCGCCAATCGTTGTGCACGAGCTTCGAAGGCCCGTTCATGTATCTGCTGTTCGGCGAGGACAAGGTGCTCATGCAGGATACCGGGGACGGCGGGATCCCGATCGCGGCCACGGTCTACGGGATCATCGACCAGTGGCTGTTCGACCGCGGCCGGTCATCGATCGAGCTGATCGTCTCCCACTCGCACTCGCATGGCGACCACGTTCAGGGAGACGGCCAGTTCCAGGGCCAGCCCGACACCACGGTCGTGGGGCTCAGCCCCGCCGCGGTCGCCGCGTTCTTTGGCATCACGAACTGGCCGGACCAAGTCGTCCAGTACGACCTGGGGGGCGGCCGCATCGTCGACGTGTTCGGGATTCCCGGCCACCAGGCCGCGCACATCGCGCTCTACGATCGGCGGACGGGACTCCTGTTCACCGGAGATTCGCTGTACCCCGGCCGCCTGTACATCATCGATAGCTTCCCCGCCTACCACGCGAGCATCCAGCGCATCGTGGATTTCATCACGGACAAGCCGGTCGTGAACGTGCTCGGTACGCACATCGAGATGACGAACACGCCGTTCGAGGACTTTCCCTTCGGGTCCACCCAGCACCCCGACGAGCACGAGCTGCCGCTCGGACGCGAGCACGTCCTGGAGCTGCTCCAGGGGGTCGCGGACATGGCGGACGACCCGTTCGTCGAGGCCCACGCAGACTTCATCATCTTCCCGTTCTGAAGCGAGCTTGGCGGAGGGAGTGGGATTCGAACCCACGAGCCTTGCGACTTCCGGTTTTCAAGACCGGCGCCTTCAACCACTCGGCCATCCCTCCGGGAGCCAGGATACCAAGGCCCGGCGGGTGCCCTAGGGGATCCGTTCCCGCCCGTCCATGTAGGGGCGCAGCGCCTCCGGGATCACGATCGAGCCGTCGCGCTCTTGGAAGTTCTCCAGGATCGCCACCAGGGTGCGGCCGACGGCCAGGCCCGATCCGTTCAAGGTGTGCACGAAGGTCGTCTTCTTCTGGCCCTGCGGCCGATAACGGATCTTGGCCCGCCGGGCCTGGAAGTCCGTGAAGTTCGAGCAAGAAGAGATCTCGCGAAACGCCCGCTGCGACGGCAGCCAGACCTCGAGGTCGTAGGTCTTGGCGGCGGAGAAGCCGAGGTCCCCCGTGCACAGCGTGACCACCCGGTAGGGCAAGGCCAGACGTCTCAGCACTTCTTCCGCATGACCGGTCAACCGCTCGAGCTGATTCCACGAATCGCCGGGCTCCGCGAAGCGGACCAGCTCGACCTTGTTGAACTGGTGCTGGCGGATCAGGCCGCGGACCTCCTTGCCGTACGACCCGGCCTCGCTGCGAAAGCAGGGGGTGTACGCGCAGTAGGCGATGGGTAGCCGCTCCGGTTCCAGGATCTCGTCGGCGTGGATGTTCGTGACCGGAACCTCCGCGGTCGGGATCAGGTAGTAGTCGCCGGGCGTGACCTTGAACAGGTCCTCCTCGAACTTGGGGAGCTGGCCCGTGCCGAACAGCGAACCGGCGTTGACCATGAACGGCGGCAAGACTTCCGTGTAGCCGTGCTCCCGCGTGTGCAGGTCGAGCATGAACTGGATCAGCGCGCGCTCGAGGCGCGCGCCCTCGCCCACGTACAAGGCGAACCGGGCACCGCTGATCCGGGCCGCGCGCTCGAAATCCAGCAGGCCCAGCGCGGGGCCCAGGTCCGCGTGGTCCCGGGGCTCGAAATCGAAGACGGGCTTGGCGCCCCATTCGCGCAACACCGGGTTGTCCGCGGCGCTCCGGCCCAGCGGGACGCTGGAGTGCGGGAGGTTCGGCAGCCGATGCAGAAGCCGCTCCAGCTCTTCCTGGGCCTGTTCGAGCGCGCGCTCGAGTTCGGCAATGCGCTCGCCGAGCTTGCGCACCTCGGCCCGCAGCGGTTCGGCGGCGGCTCCCTGCTGAATCAGCTGGCCGATGTCCCTCGAACTCTCGTTGCGCGTCTTCTTCAGACGCTCGACCTCCACGAGCAGAGCCCGCCGGGTCTGGTCGAGCTTGCGGAAGTCGTCGAGCGCGAGGCCCGGGTCGCGCGTGCGCAGCGCCGCTTCGACCTGCTGAAGCTGCTCGCGGACATGGTGCAGGTCGAGCATCGGTACCTCGCCGGGGCGCGCGGCAGCGCGGGCAGGCGGCATTGTAGCAGCGGCGTAACCTCGGCCGATTCCGATGCTATGATCGGTGCCCGGGCCGCCGCGCGGACCCGCCCTGCAAGCATGGACAAACTCAGGATCAACGGCGGTCGCCCCCTGCGCGGACGAGTGCGGATCAGCGGCGCCAAGAACGCCGCGCTGCCGGTGCTGGCGGCGACCCTGCTCACGGAAGACGCCGTCGAAGTGCGCAATCTGCCCGGCGTTCGCGACGTGCGCACCATGCTGCGGGTTCTGGAGCAGCTCGGGGCCACCGCCGACCCGCTGCCGGAAGGGGGCGTGCGCCTGCGCGTCGAGCGTTTCGGGTCGTTCGAGGCTCCCTACGATCTGGTCAAGACCATGCGCGCCTCCGTGCTGGTGCTGGGCCCATTGCTGGCGCGCCACGGACGGGCCCGCGTGTCGCTGCCCGGTGGGTGCGCGATCGGCGAGCGCCCGATCAACCTGCACCTCGAAGGGCTGGAGAAGATGGGCGCCGAGATCTCGCTGCGACACGGCTACGTCGAGGCCCGGGCCCGGCGCCTGCGCGGCGCGCGCTACGACTTCGCGATCAAGAGCGTGGGTGCCACCGAGAACCTGATGATGGCCGCCGCGCTGGCCCAGGGCACGACCGTGCTCGGGAACTGCGCGTTGGAGCCGGAGGTCGTCGATCTGGCGCGGATGTTGAACGCGATGGGGGCTTCCGTGTCCGGGGCGGGCAGCGACGAGATCACGATCGAGGGTCAGAGCGCGCTCGGCGGAGCCCGGCACGAGGTCATCCCCGACCGCATCGAGGCCGGAACCTATCTCGTCGCCGGCGCCTTGCTGGGGGATCCGATCGAAGTCACCGGTTGCCGCGTCGAGCACCTGCAGGCGGTGCTGCAGCAGTTGCGTCTCGCCGGCGCGAGCGTCGTCGAGGAAGACGGGGCGGTCCGCGTCGGCTCCGCGGCGAGCTTGACCGCGCGCGACCTCTTGACCGCGCCGTACCCGGGCTACCCCACCGACATGCAGGCGCAGTACATGGCGCTGATGACCCAGGCGCGCGGCGCGTCGGCGATCGGTGAGACCATCTTCGAACGGCGCTTCATGCACGTCGGCGAGCTGCAGCGCATGGGCGCGGATATCCGGATTCAGGGGCAGTCCTGCGTGGTCGTGGGACCCACCAAGCTGACCGCGGCCCAGGTGATGGCCACGGACCTGCGCGCGTCGGCCTGTCTGGTGCTGGCCGGGCTCGTGGCCGACGGCCAGACCGTGATCGACCGCGTGTACCACCTCGATCGGGGTTACGAGTCGATGGAACGCAAGCTGTGCGCGCTGGGGGGCGAGGTGGAGAGGATCCGATGAGCGAATGCGTCTTCTGCAAGATTGTCGCCGGCCAGATCCCGTCCGAGAAGGCGTTCGAGGACGAGCAGGTGGTCGCCTTCCACGACTTGCGGCCTCAGGCGCCGGTCCACGTGCTGCTCGTGCCGCGCAAGCACATCGCTTCGCTGAACGACGCGATCGACGAGGACCGAGAAGTGCTGGCCCGGCTGCTGCTGGCGGCGCGGAAGCTGGCGGCCGACCTGGGAGTCGGTGCGGCCTACCGCCTGGTCAACAACTGCGGCGCGGGAGCCGGGCAGAGCGTGTTCCACCTGCACTTCCACCTGCTCGGCGGCCGGCCGCTGCACTGGCCTCCCGGCTGAGCCGTCCCGTCCGCCCTTGTCGGCGCCGGCCGCCAGCCGCTAGAATCGAGCGGGTCGTCCCGCCGTTCATGCAAGGGATTGCGGGGCTTCCGGGATCGCGGGATCGACGCGGCTCCTTGCGGAAGAGAGGAACCTGACCATGCCAAACCCCGTCATCGTCGGCGCCGTCCGGACGCCGATCGGCAAGTTCATGGGTACGCTCGCGCCGTTTCCGGCGACCCGGCTGGGCGCGCTGGTCGTGTCCGCGGCCATCGAGCGCAGCGGCATCCAGCCCCACCAGATCGACGAGGTGATCCTGGGCAACGTGGTCGGCGCGGGTCTGGGCCAGAACCCCGCACGCCAGGCGGCGATCCGCGGCGGCGTCCCTGACAGCGTCCCGGCGCTCACGGTGAACAAGGTCTGCGGCAGCGGGCTCAAGGCGGTGATGCTGGCGGCGCAGGCGATCAAGTGCGGCGACGCCGACCTCGTGGTGGCCGGCGGCATGGAATCGATGTCGAATGCGCCCTATCTCATCACCGGCGCCCGAACCGGCTTGCGCATGGGTCACCAGCCGGTGCTGGACTCGATGATCCACGACGGACTGTGGGACGCCTACCACGACTTCCACATGGGCCAGACGGGGGAGGTCGTCGCGGAGAAGTACGGCGTCCCGCGCGAGGAGCAGGACCGCTGGGCCTTCGAGAGCCACCGGAAAGCCATCGCCGCGATCGACGCGGGCAAGTTCGCCAAGGAGATCGTGCCCGTCGAGATTCCGCGGCCCAAGCAGGACCCGATCCTGTTCGACACCGACGAGGGCCCGCGCCGCGACACCTCGCTCGAGGCGCTGGCCAAGCTGCGGCCGGCGTTCAAGAAGGACGGCACGGTGACCGCGGGCAACGCTCCCGGGGTCAACGACGGCGCCGCGGTGGTCGTCGTCACCTCTGCCGAGCATGCCAAGAAGCTCGGCCTGAAGCCGCGGGCGGAGATCGTGGCCTACGCCGCCAGCGGGCTCGCTCCCGAACTCGTGATGATGGCGCCCGAGCAGGCGATCCGCGCGATCTGGGAGAAGACCGGCTGGAAGGTGGACGACGTCGACCTGTACGAGATCAACGAGGCCTTCGCCGTGCAGCAGGTGGCGTTGGGTCGCGCGCTGGGCATTCCACGCGACCGGCACAACGTGTGGGGTGGCGCGGTGGCGCTGGGACACCCCATCGGCGCTTCGGGCGCGCGCGTCCTGACGACGCTGTTGAGCGCTCTCGAGGAGCGCCGCGCCGAGAAGGGCATCGCGGCGCTGTGTCTGGGCGGCGGCAACGCCGTCGCCCTGGCGATCCGCCGGATCTGAGCGCTTTCGGGCGGTTCCGCGGGGAGCAGGGCCCACCGCGGGCAGAGCGCCGGCCGGATCCCCGCAGGAGAGGCGTGAGATGAGCATCAAGACGATCGGCGTCGTGGGGGCCGGGCAGATGGGCAGCGGCATCGCGCACGTCGCCGCGCAAGCCGGCTTCGAGGTCGTGCTGCACGATGTCGAGGAGTCGCTGGTGCGCAAGGGCCTCGGCATCGTCGACAAGAACCTGCAACGGGGCGTGGACAAGGGCAAGCTCGCCGCGGAGGCCAAGCGCGAGACGCTGGCCCGCATCCGCGGCACGACGAGCCTGCACGACTTCGCCGGGTGCGACTTCGTCGTCGAGGCGATCGTGGAGCAGCTCGAGTCGAAAGCGCGGCTGTTCCGGCAGCTGGACGGTATCGTCGAAGCCGGTCGGATCCTGGCCACGAACACCTCGTCGATTTCGATCACCAAGATCGCCGCCTCGACCGAGAGGCCCGAGCGCGTGATCGGCATGCACTTCATGAACCCCGTCCCGGTCATGCAACTCGTCGAGGTGATCCGCGGCCTGGGCACTTCGGCCGAAACGGCGGAGGAAGTCGTGGCGCTGGCCAGAACCCTGGGCAAGACACCCATCGAGTGTCGCGATTTTCCGGGCTTCGTGGCCAACCGCGTGTTGCTGCCGATGATCAACGAGGCGATCTACGCCGTGTACGAGGGCGTGGCCACGCCCGAGGCCGTCGACGAGATCGCGAAGCTCGGCCTGAACCACCCCATGGGGCCGCTGGCCCTGGCCGATTTCATCGGGCTCGACACCTGCCTGGCGATCCTCGAGGTCCTGCACCAGGGGCTCGGCGATCCCAAGTACCGGCCCTGCCCGCTGCTACGCAAACAGGTCGAGGCCGGGTGGCTCGGACGCAAGACCGGGCGGGGGTTCTACGTCTACCCGTCGTAGGGTCTGCGGGTGAGCGACGGTTCGCGCGCGCTCGAGGTGGCACTGGCGCTGCCTTTGAGGGACGGCAGACTGCTGGTGGCGCGGCGCGGGCCGGGCTCGCATCTTGCGGGAGTCTGGGAGTTCCCCGGAGGGAAGATCGCGGGGGACGAGGCGCCGCCGGAGGCGGCCCGGCGCGAGCTTCGAGAGGAAACCGGCCTCGTCGCCGCCGAAGTCGAGCCGCTGCTCGTCTTCGTGCACGAGTACCCCGAACATTCCGTGCGGCTCCACGTCTTCCTGGCCCGCGAGCCGCAGGGGCAGGTGATGCTGGACGGCCCGCGAGCATGGGCCTGGAAGACCAGAGCCGAGCTGGCCGCGCTCGAGATGCCCGCGGCCAACGCCCAGATCTTGCGCGCCCTGTCGTGGAGGCTCCGGTGAGCGAGCCTGCGACCGTGTTCCTCGTGGGTCGCCGGGAGGGCGCGAAACGTCTCGACCGGTTTCTGCAGCAAAAGATCCCGGGGCTGTCCCGCTCGCGCATCCAGCGTGCGATCCGCGAGCGCGTGACGCTCTCGTGGGAGGTCGAGCCTCGCTGCGCCACGCCCGTGCGGCCCGGAGGGGAGGTGCGGATCGGCTACAGCCCGCTGGCCGAGACCCCGCTCGCGCTCGACATCCCGGTGATCGCCCGCGGCGGCGGCTGGCTCGCCGTGGACAAGCCCGCGGGCATTCCGGTCCACCCCGTGAACAAGGTGCGTGAGAACAGCCTGATCCGCATGTTGCGCCGGCAGGAAGGCGAGGAAGGCCTGCGGCTCGTGCACCGGCTCGATCGTGAGACGACGGGCGTGCTCCTCGTCGCCGGCGACTCGAGCAGCGCGAGCTGCCTATCGCGCGCCTTCATGAATGGCGCGGTCCACAAGGAGTACCTGGCCCTGGTGCGCGGCGTCGTGCCCGCGAACGAAGGGACGATCGGCCTGCCGATCGGCCAGGCCCGTGAGTCCCGCGTCCACACTCGCCGCGCGGCGGGCAGCGGGCAGCCGGCGCTGACGGAGTGGAGGGTCGAGCGCCGGCTCGCGGACCGCACGCTGTTGCGCGTCGTCCCCAGGACGGGCCGGCGGCACCAGATCCGCGTGCACCTCGCCGCGATCGGACACCCGATCCTGGGCGACCTCCTGTACGGTCACGGCGACGGAGCCTACCTCGAGCTCGTGCGCGAGGGGCGCGACCGGCGCGAGGCCGAAGGCGCCCCACGCCGGCAGCTGCTCCACTGCGCCAAGCTCGCCTTCGACGACCCGCAGTCGACCCGACGGGTCGAGGTCAGCGCAGCGCTGCCGGAGGATTTCGGACGGCCGCCGGTTGCGGAGCCGTAACCGGCGGGCCTCGATCCTGGACCCGTCTCCGAACCCCGGCGAGCCAGCCTCGCCGGGAGCCGAAGGGGCGGGTCGGCGAAGAGGAGCGCGGATTCCCGGCGGCCGGACATCACGCCCGTTCCAGCCGATCCGAGGCGCTTTCGTGTCATAATCGCCCGCCCCATGATCCGACACGCTCTCGACCATCCCGCTCTGTCCGCGCTCGTGGCCCACCGGCGACGACTGGACGGCGAGCCGGCCGGCTTCGGCGAGCCCGCTCGCCCGCTGCCGGCGGACCTGCGGGAGGCGCTGGCCGCGCAGGGCATCGAGCGGCTCTATCGGCACCAGGCGGCGGCGCTCGACCAGGCGCGCGCCGGACGCGACGTGCTGGCCGTGACGCCGACGGCGTCGGGCAAGACGCTGCTGTTCGCTCTCTGCGTGCTCGAGAGCATCCTCGAGGACTCGCGAGCGAAGGCGCTGTTCCTGTACCCGACGAAGGCCCTGGCCCAGGACCAGCTCGGCGGCTTGCGCCGTCTCGCCGCCGGCGTGCGGGCGCTGCGGCCGCCGCGCTTCGAGATCTACGACGGCGACACGCCGGCCTCCCAACGGGTCAAGATCAAGGCCGACCCGCCCCACGTGCTCATCACCAATCCCGACATGCTCCATCTGGGCCTGTTGGCGCATCACGCCGACTGGGAGCCGTTCTTCCGCGACCTGCGCTGGGTCGTGCTGGACGAATTGCACGTCTATCGCGGGATCTTCGGCGCCCACGTGCACCACATTCTCGCCCGGCTGCAGCGCATCGCCGCCGCCTACGGAGCGACCCCCCGGTTCATCGCCGCTTCGGCCACCATGGGCAACCCGGACGAGTTCGCGCGCAACCTGGTCGGGCGGCCGTTCGAGGTCATCGCCGACTCGGGCGCCGCGCGCGCGCCGCTCGACGTCGCCTTCCTCAATCCGGCCGGCATCTCGCCGTACACGGTGGCGGTGCGCTTGGTGGCCGAGTTCGCGCGCGCCGGGTTGCGCACGATCGCCTTCACCAAGGCCCGCCGCGTGACCGAGCTGATCTACACCTGGCTCGTGCGGCAGCACCCCGATCTACGGTCTCGCGTCGCGCCCTACCGCTCCGGCTACCTGCCCGAGGAGCGGCGCGCGCTGGAGCGACGGCTGTTCGACGGCGATCTCGCAGCCGTGATCGCCACCAGCGCCCTCGAGCTGGGCATCGACGTCGGAGGGCTCGACGCCTGCGTGCTCGTCGGCTATCCGGGCTCGCTGATCTCCACCTGGCAGCGCATCGGCCGCGTGGGACGCCGCGGCGAGGGACTGGTGGCCCTCGTCGCCATGCCCGACGCGCTCGACCAGTACGTCGTGCACCACCCGGAGCTGTTCTTCGGCCGGCAATTCGAGCGCGCGGTGCTCGATCCCGCCAACCCGCTCGTGGCCGGCCAGCACTGGGTCTGCGCCGCCGCGGAGTCGCCCCTCTGCCGGGCCGAGGTCGAACGGGCCGGGTCGCGCGGCCTGGCCCTGGTCGAGAGCCTGACCGCGGAGGGCCGCCTGGTCCAGGATGCGCGCGGATCCACCTGGTATTCGTTCCGGCGCCGGCCGCACCGCGACGTCAGCCCCCGTTCGGCCGGCCGGCCGTTCCTGATCGTGCGCCGGGAGGCGGCGCGCGGCCGCGAGCGGATCCTGGGGCGCATCGACGGGATCCGCGTCTGGCACGAATGCCATCCCGGCGCGATCTACCTGCACGGCGGACAGTCCTACCAGGTGCTCGAGCTCGACGAGGAGCGCCGGCGCGTCGTCGCCGAGCCCGTGCGCGCCGACCATTACACGGTCGTGCTCGGCGAGAAGGAGACCGCGATCCTCGAACAGCTGGAGCGGCGCAGGCTGGGAGAGTTCTTCGTCGGCCACGGGCGGCTGGAGGTCACGCTGCGCATCCGTGGCTACCAGAAGCGCAGGCTGTTCGGCGGCGAGCCGCTGTCCAGCCACCCGCTCGAGGTCCCGCCGATCGTCTACGAGACGGTGGGTTTCTGGATCGAACTGCCGCCGGGGATGCCGGCGGCGTTCGCCCTACGCGACCTGCATTTCATGGGCGGTATCCATGCGGCGGAACATGCGATCATCGCGCTGTTCCCGCTCCTGGCCATCGCGGACCGTGGCGACGTCGGCGGCATCTCCTACACCGGCCACCCGCAGCTCGGCGCGCCTGCGGTCTTCATCTACGACGGCGTGCCGGGGGGAGCCGGTTTGGCCGAACAGGGCTTCCGCGATCTCGAAACATTGCTCAGGCGCACGCTCGAACTGGTGCGCGACTGTCGCTGCGAGGGCGGCTGCCCCTGCTGCATCCAGTCGCCCAACTGCGGCAACGGCAACAAACCGCTGGACAAGGCTGCCGCGCAGCTCGTCCTGCGGACGCTCTTGGGCGAACAGCGGCTGGCGGCTCTCGGCGTGGACCCCGGAGTCGACCGCGCCTGTCCGATTCCGCTCGAGCGCGCCCGCGCGCTGTCCGCGGGCCGCTCGGGCGAACTGCCGTCGAGGTACGGAATCACGCGGGCCGGCAACCTCGATCCGGCCAGGGTGGTGGCGCCGGCGCCCCCGCCGGTCGTCGACCCCGCCGCTCCCCCGGCGCGGGACCGGGCGGGAGTGGTGATCCTGGACATCGAGACCCAGCGCAGTGCCGAGGAGGTCGGTGGCTGGTCCAACATCGGCCGCATGGGTCTGGCGCTGGCCGTGGTCCATGACACCGGGCGCGGGGTCTGGCGCACGTACTACGAGGCCGACGTGCATCGATTGTTGCTGGACCTCGTCCTGGCCGAGCGTGTCGTGGGGTTCAATATCGAGCGCTTCGACCTCACCGTGCTGTCCGCCTACTCGGACCAGGACCTCACGCGCATCCGCACGGTCGACCTGATGGCCGAGATCAAGCGGCGCCTCGGCTTCCGCGTCTCCCTCGGTCACCTGAGCGAGGCCAACCTGGGCGAAGCCAAGGCCGGCGACGGCATGCAGAGCCTGCGCTGGTGGAAAGAAGGGCGCATCGATCTGATCGAGCAGTACTGCCGCAAGGACGTCGACCTGACCCGCCGGCTCTACGAACTGGGACGGTCCCGCGGCTTTCTGCTGTATCGCGACCACTCGGCCCGGACCGTACGGGTCCCGGTCGACTGGTAACATGAGCCCCATGTCCCGGGCCTTCGTCTTCGCCCTCCTCGGGCTGGTCCCGGCCTGCGACACCGTGACCCCGGGCTCGATGGTCCCGCTGGCCCCGCCGCAGGCCTGGCGGGCCGGGCTCGAGGCGCATCGCGAGCGCAAGGACCAGTACTTCCGCCAGTCCCCCGACTCGCCCCTGGTGGCCGCCGACATCGCGAGTTTCGCCGGGTTGCCCTACTGGGAGCCCGACGCTCGGTACTATTTCGTCGGTCCGATCCACGTCTACCCCGACAAGTCGCGCTTCGACATCGTCACCACGGCCGGCAACAGCCGGCCCTGCGAAAAGTTCGGCTGGATCGAGTTTCCCGTCGGCGGTCGGCCCCAGCGCCTCGAGGTCTATCGCTTGCTCGACCTCGACCTCGGCTGGACGCTCGAGGCGCTGCTCATCCCGTTCGAGGACGGTACGACCGGAACGGAGACCTATCCGGCGGGTCGTTACGTCGACCTCGAGGGTCCGCCGGGGGAGATCGTGGTCGGGCCCGGACCCGACGGCAGGCTACGGGCCGCGGGGCCGTACGTGCTCGACTTCAACCGGGCCTTCAACCCCTCCTGCGCCTACGGCGCTCCGGAGCGGTTCGCCTGTCCGGTCACCCCTCGGGACAACCGGATGAACGTCCGCATCGAGGCCGGCGAGCGTGGCTTCCGGGCGCCTGCCGGGCTGGCCGGGGCCTAGGGGGCGGCTCTCGCCGCGGAGTCCAACGTGACCCCCGTCGAGCGCTCGGTGTTCCTGGTCGGCTTCATGGGTAGCGGCAAGTCCGCCGTGGGACGCCTGCTCGCCGCCGCGCTCGGGAGGGGGTTCGCCGACACCGACGACCTCGTCGTGGAGCGCGAGGGCCGGCCGATCGAGCGGATTTTCCGCGAAGCGGGAGAGGGACACTTCCGGCGGGTGGAGTGGGAGGCGCTGCAGTCGCTGGCGGCGCGACCGGGGATCGTCGCCGCTACCGGGGGCGGTCTGTTCCTCGGCACGCTGCAGCGCGCCTGGCTCCGGCAGCAAGGCATCACGGTCTGGCTCGACGCTCCGCTCGAAGAGTGCCTGCGCCGGCTCGGGCCGGCGGGAGACGGCCGACCCCTGTGGGCCGCCGAAGGCGACCGCCTCGGATTCCGCGCCCTGTTCGAGCGGCGGCGGGCCAGCTATGCCCTGGCTCGGCTACGGATCGGGGTCGGCGGCCCGGCCCGGGAGGTGGCGCGGCGGGTCGAAAGCCGGCTCCTGCCGTTTTTCCTTGATTCTCGCGCCTGATTGGTGATAAACCTGCGGCGCCGGATCGACTGTCCGGCGAATTTGGAGGAACCTGCATGACCAGGACCGAGCTGATCGACGCTCTCGCCGCCGAGACGAACACGGACAAGAGGGACGCGAAGCAATTCCTCGAGGCCCTGACGACGATCGTCGAACGGGTCATCAAGGGGCGCGGGGAAGTGCCCCTCAAAGGGCTGGGCAAATTCAAGGTGCAGAACCGCAAGGCCCGGGTGGGGCGGAACCCACTGAGCGGAGCGCCCGTGCAGATTCCGGCGAAGACGGTGGTCAAGTTCACCGTATCGAAACAGTTGAAGTCGATGGTTTGACCGATCCGGAGCAGGAGGCACGTCGAGAGCCCGCGCGGGCTCTGGGCTGAGGGTTGGGTCGCCCGGCGGCGTCAGAGCAGCGACGGGAGCTTCTGCCGAGCGGCTTCGCTCTTGGCGGCGACCTGCTCCGCCATCCGTCGCCGCGCTTCCTGCAGCCGCCGCGCGAGGTCGGTGTCCCCGAGCGCCAGGATCGCTGCGGCGAGCCAGCCCGCGTTGGCCGCGCCGGCCGATCCGATGGCCAGCGTGCCGACGGGAACGCCGGCCGGCATCTGAGCTGTCGCGAGCAGCGCGTCGAGGCCTTGCAGGTCGGAGGAGGCCAGCGGTACCCCCAGGACCGGGCGCGTCGTGTGGGCCGCGACGACGCCGGCGAGATGGGCGGCGCTGCCCGCGCCGGCGATGAAGACGCGCACGCCGCGCTCTTCCGCGCCGCGGATGATGAGCTGCGTCCGTTCGGGCGAGCGATGGGCGGAGGTCACGTGCAATTCGTAGGTCACGCCGAGTCGTTCGAGCTGCTTGGCGGCCTCGGCCATCACCGGAAGGTCGGAATCGCTCCCCATGAGAATGCAGACGCGGGGGGTCGAATCGTGGGTCAAGGGTTCACTCCTTGCGCCAGCCGCTCCACGGCGTCGAGCGCGATGTCATGGCGATGGTGCTCGCCGTCCCAATGGATCCGTGCCACTGCTTCGTAGGCCCGTTCGCGCGCGGCGGCGAGATCCCGCCCGATCCCCGTCACGCCGAGGACGCGGCCGGCTGAGGTGCAGAGGTCGGCGCCGCGCCTGCGCGTTCCCGCGTGATAGACGACGACGTCCCCCAACGCGGCGGCTGCGTCGCAGCCCGTGATGGGCTGGCCCTGGTCAGAGGCGCCGGGGTAGCCCCGGGCGGTCATCACGACGCAGACCGTGGACTCGCTCTTCCATTGCGGCGACGAGCCAGCCAACCTGCCGGTCGCCGCACGGTGCAGCAGCTCCAGCCAGTCGCCGTCCAGGCGCGGCACCAGGGCCTGCGTCTCCGGGTCGCCGAAGCGGGCGTTGAACTCCAGGACCCGCGGGCCGTGCGACGTCAGCATCAGCCCCACGAAGAGTACGCCGCTGAACGGCGTTCCCTCCCGGGCCAGACCGCGGAGCGTCGGCTCCACGATGCGTTGCACGATCTCGCGCCGGCAGGGCTCGTCGATGAAGGCCGACGGGGAGTAGGCGCCCATGCCGCCGGTGTTCAACCCCCGGTCGCCGTCCAGCGCGCGCTTGTAGTCCTGGCAAGTCGCCAGTTCGACGAAGTGCGCGCCGTCGGACAGCACGAAGAACGAGACCTCTCGTCCGACCAGTCGCTGTTCCACGACGATTCGCGCGCCGGCCGCCCCGAACCTCCGACCCTCGAGCATGTCGCTGGCCGCGCGCAGGGCCTGCTCCGCGTCGTCGCACAGGATCACGCCCTTGCCGCTGGCCAGTCCGTCCGCCTTGACCACCAAGGGGTAGTCGGCCGCGCTCGAGCGCAGGAAGGCCCGTGCGGCAGCGGCATCCTCGAAGACCCGGAAGGAGGCGGTCGGGATGCCGTGGCGCGCCATCAGCTCTTTCGCGAAGACCTTGCTCCCTTCGAGGCGCGCGGCGGAGGCGCGCGGCCCGCAGACGGGGATGCCGGCGTCCTCGAGGCGATCGGCGATGCCGCCCACCAGCGGTGCCTCGGGACCCACGACGACCAGGTCGTAACGTTCCAGCCGCGCGTGCTCGACGAGGGCACCCACGTCCTCGGCCCCGAGGTCCACGCACTCACCGCGCGTGGCCATGCCGGCGTTGCCCGGGGCGCAGCGCAGCAGCTCGAGACGTGGACTACGGGCGAGGGCCCAGGCCAGAGCGTCTTCCCGACCTCCACTTCCGATGAGCAGGACCTTCATCGTGGCGCTCCCGCCGGCAGGCGAGGCGGGAGTATACCTACGGGGCTGCGCGCGTCGCCACGCCGCCGCCGCTCTCTTCACCGAAGTGGTCGAACAGTGCGGCCTGGAGCGAACGAGCCACTTGCTCGCGCCGCCGCGCTTCGGCGAGCAACCTGGCATCTTCGGCATTCGCCAAGTTGAGAATCTCGACCAGGACCTTGGCGGGCACGGCGTTGCCCCGCAGCACCGCGGGCAGCCATTTCTGCTTGCCGCGGAGGACCTTGTCTCGCACGGGTTGGTACGGCTGCACCGGTAGACCGGAGCGGCGGAAGCTCGTGACGATCGATTGCGCCAGCTTGCGCGAAACGGCTTCCGAGCGCACGCGCTCGTTCTTGGTGAAGCGGATCGTCGGCTGTTCGCGGACCTCCTTGAACTTGCCGTACGTGCTCGAGGTGGAGCCGTGCGTCTTGGCTCGCAGGTCCGCTCCGGGCACGTAGACCATCAGCCCCCGCAGTCCGGGGTGCCGGCTGTCGGCGTGCAGCGAGAGGAAGACCACGCGGTCCTCCCCCGCGCCGCCGGCCACGGCCTGCCGATAGACGGAATTCGCCAGATACCAGCGCAGGTTGACTCCGATCTCGGAATCGCCGTTCTTGGTCGCCAGAAAGGTCGGACTGGTCAGGATCGTACCCTGCTTGTTCGCCACCAGCCGGTCGGCGGTCGAAGGGAGGCATCCGGTCTCGCGGTCTTCGAGCGTCATCACGACCCGCGCGGCCGTCTCGGTCTCGAGGGCGAATTTCAGGCGGCATGCGACGTCGTACACATAGTCGTGCTCCCAGATCCCGTGGTTCAGCGTCCCCAGATCGACGCCGCCGTGACCCGGGTCGATGATCACGACCACTCCTTGCAATCCGCCGCGCGTCCCGGCCACCGGCTGTTCTGCCAGCGCCGCGTTCATTTCGGCCCGCTTCTGCTCCACCGCGCGGCGCCGCGGGTGGTCCGGCGGGAGGTGCTCGGGCTCCAGCAAGTCCAGCGGGATCTTGATCTCGGAGGCCACGGGGATGTCTCGTGCATCGGCCAGGGCGCTGCGGGCCAACAGCTGTTCGGCGGTCTCTTGCACGTCGTCGGCCGCGGTTCGGCCCGTGAAGCGCAGCACGACCGCCGAGTAGAGCGCTTCGCCGCGCTTCAACCGATAGGCGGCGAACGAACCGTCCGCGTCCGAGCCGTACTCCAGCGCGCCGTCGTCCGAGCGCGGCCGCGCCCGGAAGGCCGGATGCAGGATCTCGGCCGGGACACGCAGCTCTTGGCCCTCGCGCAGCTCGGGGGAGGACAGCCCGTTCGCGGCCATCAGCCTGCCGAACGTCTCACCGTCGCCCGTGAACCACTCCGCGACCTGCCACAGTCCTTCGTCGTAGGTCGGCAGCGCACCGGATCGCGCGACGTGGATCCAGTCCTGGCCTTCGTGGCGGTCGAGCGGAAAAAGGTTACGCAGCGCGATCGATCGCAGCTCCGGGCGGAGCCGAGCGACCGGCACGCGGATCCAAGCGCCGGCCGTCAGTGCCACGGACGAGTTCGACCGCTCCAGCTCCGCGCCGGCCACGCTGCCGCCGGTCGCCCGTCGGGCGAGCGTGGCCCAGTCGTCGCCGGCCGAAGCTCTCAACTCCAGTTCGACGTCCCGGCCGTTCTGCACGACGAGGCGCAGGTCCGAGGCGAGTGTCAGGATCTCGGCTTCCCCGGCCGTTCCCGGAGCGGCGACGATCGAGCCCGAGGAAACCCCGGCCAGCAGCGCCTGCGCCGTCAGCGCCAACCTGGCCGCCACCGGCGCACGCGGGCTTGTCAGCCGGCCGATCACTCCGCTCCGGCTCCGCGCGCAGCGGGGCCGGTCTCGTGCTGCGCGACCCAGGTCGGGGTCTCTGGCGGAAACGCGCGCTCCACGGCGGCTCCGACCCGGAACAGGCGGCACTCTTCGAAGTGCGCGGCCAAGAGCTGGCAGCCCACCGGCAGACCCTGGCGCGAAAGACCGGCCGGAACGCACAACCCGGGTATCCCCGCCAGATTCGCCGTCGTGGTGTAGAGGTCGGACAAGTACATCTCGAGCGGCCGGTCCGCCTTCTCGCCCAAGCGGAAGGCCGTGGTCGGGGTGGCGGGTGTCAAGAGCACGTCGGTGCCCGAACCGAACGCGTCGGCGAAGTCGCGACGGATCAGGGCCCGCACGCGCTGCGCCTTCCCGTAGAAGCGGTCGTGGTAGCCGGCGGACAGTGCGAAGGTGCCGAGCATGATCCGGCGCCGTACCTCGCTGCCGAAGCCCGTGCCGCGGGTACGCCGGTAGACGGCCTCCCAGCCCTCCGCGGCGGGCCAGCGGGTTCCGAACCTCAGGCCATCGTAGCGCGCCAGGTTGCTCGATGCCTCCGCGGTCGCCAGAACGTAGTACGCGGGTACGGAATAGCGCGTGTGGGGCAGCGAAACTTCCTCGATGCGCGCGCCCTGCCGTTCGAGCTCGTGGGCCACGCCGTGCAACGCGCGCGCGATCTCGGGGTCGAGCGCCGGATCGAAATACTCGCGCGGCAGGCCGATGCGCAAGCCCTCGACTCCGCTGGCGCAGGCCGCCGTGTAATCGCCGGGGGCGTGGGGGGCGCTGGTGGCGTCCCGCGGATCCGGCCCCTCGATCGCGGCCAGCAGGCTCGCCGCGTCGGCGACGCGCCGCGCGAGCGGGCCAACCTGGTCGAGCGAAGAAGCGAACGCGATCAAGCCGTAGCGGGACACCCGACCGTAGGTGGGCTTCAACCCCACGACGCCGCAGAACGCCGCCGGCTGCCGCACCGAGCCACCCGTGTCGCTGCCCAGGGCCACGGGCGTCAGCCGCGCCGCGACCGCTGCGGCGGAGCCCCCGCTCGACCCTCCGCTGACCCGGCCCGGGTCCCAGGGGTTCCTGGTCGGGCCGTGCTTCGAGTGCTCCGTCGACGACCCCATGGCGAACTCGTCCAGGTTCGTCTTCCCCAGGATCACCGCTCCGGCCGCGCGGAGGCGCGCCACCGCCGTCGCGTCTTCCAGCGGCACGAAACCGTCGAGGATCGCCGACCCGCAGCCCGTCTCGAGCCCCGCCGTGGCGAGGTTGTCCTTGATCGCCACCGGCAGCCCCTCGAGCGGACCGCTTCGCCCGCCGGCCCGCCGGGCATCCGAGGCGCTCGCTTCCTTTTCGGCCTCGGGGTTGAGCCGCACGATCGCGCGCAGCGCAGGGTCCAGGGCGCCGATGCGGGCGAGGTAGGCCCGGGTCGCTTCGAGCGCCGAGCATTCCCGGGCCTCCAGCCGCGCCAGGAGCGCCAGGGCATCGAGGTCGGTGATCCCGGTCATCCTAGTCGAGGACCCGCGGGATGCGGAAGAAACCCTGGGCAGCTTCCGGGGCGTTTTGCAGTGCGCGCTCTTGGGACAGGCTCGGTCGCACAGCGTCCTGTCGCAGAGCGGCCGCGGGCTCGAGATCCGGCAGAACGGCTTCGTCCCGCGCCGCGTCGACCTCGTCCAGCAGGGTCACGTGCTGCAGAATCGCCTCGAGATCGCGGGCCAGGGAGTCGATGGCCGGATCGTCCAGGTCGAGGCAGGCCAGCCGCGCGATCCGACCCACCTCGGCACGATCGATGGCCACGGGACGGACCTCCCTGATCCTCGTTGTCGGAGCACGATGATAGCTGCCGGCGGCCCGGTTCGGAAGTCGCGGGACCCGGTCAGAACCGTGGAGTGACGAGGAAGCGGAAGCCGACGGGCGGCTCGCCCGCTGCGAGCGAGAGGGCGGAGGTCGTGCCGCTCGTGCTGACCCACTGTTCCTTGCGGCTGACCACCTTGATCCCGCCCTCGCCATCGGGCAGCGTGCCGCTCAGCGCCACCTCGATCCGCGCAGTCTCACCGACGAGCTGCAGCGGAAGCAGGTCGATCCGCCCCGACTCCGCTTCGCCGGGCTCTCCCATCCGGAACGAATAGCTCACCATTTCGCCGACGAAGGTCTGGAGCTCGTTGATCTCGAGCGGGATGGTTCGCCCGTTCTCGGTCCACTCGATGTCCAGGCGGAACCGCACCGGCGCGCCGGCCACCGGGCGCACCGTGAACGCCGTCGTGCGCGTCAGCTCGGCCTCGACGACGAGGGTCAGCACACGGTCGCCAGCCGCGCGGGACACCTCGAACAGCGCCGTGGCGGGGCCGTCGCCGAGCGCGATCTCGCGCGTGGCCTGGCGCGGGTTCGAGCCGTCGATTCCCGAGAGCTCGCTCACCAGGCGAACCACGTCTCCCGCCGGGCCCGGCTGCCTCGTGCCGCGGAGGCGCAGCCTGCTCTTGTCGGACGGAGCGGGCCACTCCAGGAGCATCTCGAGTTCAGCGGGGGACGAGCCCTCGAGCGCGAACACGAATCCCGCGGCGGGTTCGGCCACGGCGCGGACCGTCAGCGGGCGGACGGCGACCGTGACGACCTCGCGCGCCTCCTGATGGATCGTCGGCTCCCCCCGGGTCGAGTGCCCCCATGTCGCGGCAGCGACCAAGGCGATCAGACCGACGGTCGATCGGCGCGCCCTCGGGCGCCGCCGCCGCCGCGCCCCCAAGCCCGGCCTTTCTCGAACCATCCCTCCTATCTTATTGTAATAAGGCAAGTTGACAATGGGGCGCGCCGGGATCTAGACTGCATCGGCCGTTCGGAAGCCGAGTATCCAATGCCGAAGACCTGCCAGCGGCTGCACCGCCCATACTCAGCCGTTCGCCTGCTCGTCGCGGTCGGCCTCGTCGTCGTCGCCAGCGGGCCGGGGATCGCCGGGGAGCCGATCGCCCTCGCCGGAACCGTGCGGGACGGCGTGGGGAGCGTGCTGAACGGCGTCGAGATTCTGCTGGTTCGACTGCCCGTCAGTTCGCTGGACCCCACGAGGGTGACGCGCAGCGATCCCGCGGGCCGCTTCGAGATCGCGAGCGTCGTGCCCGGACGCTATCGCCTGGCCGCGCTCAAGAGCGGCTACAGGACGTTCGTGGGCCAGGTCGACGCGGCGGCTTCCGCCTCGCTGGACGTGGTCCTGCACCCCAGCGGCAGCCTGGATCCGGCAGCCGTTCCCGACGACCCGGCCTGGGCGCTGCGCGTGCCTCGCCGCGGGCTGCTGCACGACGTGGATCCGGACCTCGGGTCGCCCTCCGCGCCGCAAACTCGCGACGACGTCGACGGCGCCCTCGGCGTGGAAGTCGAGCAGTATTTCTCGCTCGGCTCCGGTGAGACGGAGGGCAAGCCCGACGACCGGGAGCTCCAGGCGTCGGAGACCCGGATGACGCTGGGGTCCTCCCTCGGCGGGCACGGTAGCCTCCGCGTCGAAGGCCGGCACCAGCGGCTGGGGTCGACCAGTTCGCAGGACCAGGTCGAGACGACCGCCCGGCAGCAAGCGGCGTCGCTCAACATGGACCTGTCCCACGATACCGGCCGCGACGCCCGGCTGGCGGTCACCGGCTTCTTCAACGGAACCGACTACGAGCTCTCCGGGCAGGCTCCGACCGCCCCCGACACGCAGCTACACGAGCGCCAGACGTGGGGCTACGACGCGGACTGGTCGAAGCAGCTCGACTCGACTCGACGGGTTACCGTCGCTTTGGGCATGCAGAACACGTCGCTGGTCACGACCCTCCCCAGCGCGCTTCAGGCGGATCCCGGCGACGCAGTGACCCAGCGCACGGTGGCGGCCGAAGGATCGTACGCGAGCGTGGTGAGCCAGAACCACGACGTCGAGATGACCCTGCGGGCCCAGATGCTGCGCTGGCCGACGGCCGACCTCGAGGTTCCGGGCGTTTGGGCCGACGCGGAAAGCTCCTCGTGGTTGGTGCAGGCCGAGGCGCGCGACACCTGGTCGGTGACGGGGCCCCTGGCCGTGATCTACGGCCTGGAGTGCCGTCAGGCGCTGGCGGCGGGCGAAGCCACGCTGGTCGTTCCCCAGCTCGGTGGCGTGCTCTCCGCGGGCCCGTGGCGCGCCAGTGCCCTCTTGGCCTACCACTCCCTCGTGGGGTCGCGCGACCCCGGTGATTCCCCGGCACAGTTCCGCCCCGCCGAGCGCTTGGGTTACGAAGCGGAGGTCCAGCTGCCCGTGGCCCGCGACGTGCACTTGCGCGGGGGCGTGAGCTACTCGCCGCTCCAATTCGATTATGTCGGCTATTCTCCCGGCTCGGATCGGCTCGCCGAGCATCCGATCTACCTGACCGACGGCAACGCCGAGGTGCGGGAGTACCGCCTGACCCTCGTCGAGCAACGGGGTCGATCCAGGACCTACGTCGAGGCGGCGGATGGCCGTGCAGAAGGCCACGTCATGGCGCTGCTGTCGTTCGAGGGTCCGCAGCCGATCGGGCCGGGAAGCCGCTTGCAGTATCGGAACGGCCGGTTGGGCGTGGTCTTCCCGGGCTCGGGGACCGACGTCCGGGTGCAGTACGAGTGGGTCGAGGCCGCGAGGCAGGACTCGGCCGGGTCGGCGGGAACCTCGTTGCTGGAGGAGTCGGTCGAGCTGCGGATCAAGCAGAGCGTCTCCCGCTTGCTCCTCCGCGGCGACTGGCGCTTCCTGATGGCTCTGCGCATGGGCACCGTGCGTTCGGGGGACCTCGTCGCCTGGTCGTCGGCGGGCGCTCAGCAGCCGGTCGACGCCCTCAACCGGAGGGTCAGCGCTGGAGTTTCGGTCGTTTTCTGACGCCCCTGGCAACGGATGACCGTTCGATCCAAAATCCAGGAGTGCGGCGCCGGGTAATTCAACAGTTTGGACGGCTTGCGGAGGCGGGCGCGGAGGCCCGGCATCCGGCCCCGATTCGAGCGGGTGCGGGCTAGGACGTCGCGTGGCGTGGTGATTGCTCGCATCTCGATCCCGCGCCCGCGGACCTGAGAAGGGGGAGGCAGTTCTTGAAGGGGTGGCTACTGCAGCCGCGCGTGGGGCTGGTGCTCGGCGGGTCCGTCCTGCTGCTGGCTCTCGGTGGAGCCTCCTTCGCGCGCCGCTACCCGGCCGTCGAGCCGCTCGTCGGCGTCGAGTGGACGAGGTCGTCGGCGGGGCCCGTGGCCCTGCACGTGTTGCCGGACAGCCCGGCCCGGCGCGCCGGGCTCGAGGCCGGAGACGTGCTGCTGCGGATCGGCTCTCGCCAAGTGGTCCACGCGGTCGAGGCCGACGAGCTCGGTTGGCGGGCCACGGCGGGCCAGCCGGTCGACCTCCTGGTTCGGCGGGGTGCGGAGGAACGGCTGCTGCGCGTCGAGCCGCAGTGGACGCCGCGGAGCGAGCCCTACGTCTACCTCGTCATCGTCGGTCTCGCGTTCTTGTTGTCGGGCTCGTTCATCGCGCTGCGCTGGCCGGACATCCGCGGCGGACTGATCTATGCCGCGCTCGCCGCGGCCGTGTTCGTGCATCTGATCCTCAGCCCCGCCGGCCGGGCCGACACCCTGGACTGGACGGTCGGCTGGTGCTCCGATCTGGCGGGCTTCCTCTGGCCCGCGCTCCTGCTGCACCTCGGCGTGGCGCTCACCCGCCGCACGATGCCCTGGCGCCGCTTCGTTCTCGGTTGTGCGTACGGCATTTCATGCGTGCTGATGGGGGGCGCGCTGTGGATCTCGCCGGCCACGCTGGGAGGCGCCTATCGCTGGTCCGCCCCCGCGGCGGCGATCGAGAACTGGGTCGACCGGCCGGGCTACCTGTGGATGAGCGCGGCGGTGCTGTTCACGATCACCATCCTGGCCAAGTCGCTTTCGCGCTCCCCGTCCGCGTTGCACCGCAGCCAGATGCGCTGGATGCTGTGGGGTCTCGCCCTGGGGCTGGGACCGTTCGTCGTGTTGTACGCCGTGCCTTGGGCCGTGGGCGCGACCCCGCTTCCCGAGTGGGCCCGGTTTCTGGCCGTGGCCCCGATGCTGCTCGTTCCCGCGGCCTTCACGGCCGCGCTGGCGCGCTACCGGCTCTACGACTTCGACCTGTGGCTGCTGCGCGTCGCGCGAGAAGTCACGGCGATCATCTTCACCTTCGCCGTGCTGGCGGCGATGATCTTCCTGTTGCGCAGGGGGGTCAGCGAGCTCGTCCCGCTATCGCGCGGCGCCAGCCGCTACATTGGCCTGCTCACGGCGGCGCTGCTCTACCCTCAGTTGCGGCGCCTGGTCAAGGCCGCCATCGAGCGCGCGTTCTACAAGCAGCGGTACAGCTACCGCGCGACGCTGCTGGACTGGGCGCGGGAGCTGAACGCGGAGACCGATCTGTCCTCGATCCTCACCCTGCTCCACACCCGCGTTCGCGACACGCTCGGTCTGCCGCAGGCCCAGGTGCTGATCCGCGCGGGGGAACGGCGTTTCGAGGCTCTGGGCGACTCCTGCGGCTCCCGCACCGTCGATCTGGAACCCCCGCTGGTCGCTCTCCTCGACAACCAGGCTTCCGTCTCGCTGGGGGAGGGTGGGCTGCCCGGCCTGCCCTGGGTGCGCTGCCTGTTCTCGATGCGGGTCAAGAACCGCCTGACCGCGGTCCTGGCCATCGCCGACCGCGAGCGCGCCGAAGAAGAGCCACTCACTTCGGAAGATCGGGCGCTGCTGGCGACGCTGGCGGCTCACGCGGCGACCGCGATCGAGGCCGCGCGGCTGGTGCGCGAAGTGCGCCAGCGCGCCGCGGAGATCGAGCGGCTGCACGAGCTGCAGGCGAAGATCCTGGAGAGCAGCGCCATCGGCCTCTTGCTGCTGGACGGCGGCGGCGCCATCCTGGCCTGGAATCGCGCCCTCGAGGAGCTGTACGGCTTGCCCCGGCAGGAAGCGCTCGGGCGATGCCTCAGCGACGTCTTCCCGCTGCACGTCGCTCGCCGCATCGAAAGCGAGGGCCGCTCCGGCGAGTCCAGGATCTTCCGTCTGAACATGGTGGCGCGTGACGGCCGCCGCTTGATCGTCAACGTGGCCATGTCGCGAGTGGGAGACGAGCCGACCGCGGGCGACCTGGTGGTCACTCTCGACGACGTCACCGAGCGGATCGAGATGGAAGAGCAGATGCTGCAGCAGGAGCGGCTGGCCGCCCTGGGGCTGCTCGCAGCGGGCGTGGCTCACGAGATCAACACGCCGCTGACGGGGATCTCCAGCTACACGCAGCTCTTGCTCGAGGCGAGACCCGCTGGACCGCAGGGGGAGATGCTGGAGAAGATCGAGGTCCAGACGCGACGCGCCTCCGAGATCACTCGCTCGCTCTTGAATCTGGCCCGGCCGGAGGACGGTGCGTTCGAGGCGCTGGATCTGAACGAGGTCGTGCGCGAGATCGTGCAGCTCTTCGAACCCCAGGTGCGGCGCGGCGCGGTCCGGCTCAGCGCCCGGCTGGACGAGGCCCTGCCGCCGGTGCACGGCAGCAAGGGGAAACTGCAGCAGGTGCTGCTGAACCTGCTGCTCAACGCGCGGGACGCCGTCGGCCCGCAGGGGCAGATCGCCGTCTCGACACGAGCCGGCGACCGCCGGACCGTGGTGATCGAGGTGACCGACGACGGGGTGGGCATCCCGGAGGACGATCTGATGCGCATCTTCGACCCCTTCTTCACCACCAAGGGCCGCGGCAAGGGCACGGGTCTCGGGCTTTCGATCACCTTCGGCATCGTGCAGGAGCACGGCGGGCAGATCCGGGCCGAAAGCCGCCCCGGCGGGCTCACGCGGTTCCGCGTGGAGCTGCCGGCGGCGGATCGCGTGCAAGCGCTGGCATGAAGCCATGAGAACGAGCCCTGCCGGCGCCCGCGTGCTGGTGATCGACGACGAGCCGGTCGTCGTCGACGTGCTGCGCACCCTGCTCGGCCAGCAGGGGTGCGTGGTCGAGGACGGAGCGGACGCCGCGGCCTGCCGCAGGCTGATCGACGGTGGGACCGAATGGGACCTGTTGTTGCTCGACGTGATGCTGCCCGACGCCAACGGGCTGCAGGTCCTCGAATGGGTGCGCGAGGCCCGTCCCGAACTGGCCGTGGTGATGATCACCGCCCACGGGACGATCGAAGACGCCGTGCAGGCCATGCGCACCGGCGCATTCCATTACGTCTCCAAGCCGTTCAAGAACGACGAGGTCCGCTCGATCGTCTCCCAGGCGGTGCAGACGACCCGCCTGCGCCGGGAGAACCACGAGCTGCGCCAGGCGCTGGACGACCAGCATCGTTTCGAGCGCATCGTGGGCCGCTCCCGGTCGATGCACGAGGTCTACCGTTTCATCGACCAGGTTGCCGCGAGCCGCTCGACCGTGCTGATTCAGGGCGAGAGTGGCACGGGCAAGGAACTGGTGGCCCACGCGATCCACCGGCGCAGCCCCCGCGCGGAACGGCCGCTGATCGTCGTCAACAGCAACAGCATCCCGGCCGACCTGCTCGAGGACAACCTGTTCGGCCATGCGCGCGGCGCGTTCACGGGCGCCAACGCGGCGAAGGTCGGGCTGCTCGAAACCGCCGAGGGCGGGACGATCCTGTTCGACGAGATCACGACCGTGGCTCCCGCCGTGCAGGCCAAGCTCCTGCGAGTCATGCAGGAGAAGGAGTTCCGTCCCCTCGGGGCCGTGGAGAACCGCAAAGTCGACGTGCGCATCCTCGCCGCCACCAACGAAGACATCCGCCGCCTCGTGGACGAGGGCAGCTTCCGCGAGGACCTCTACTACCGCTTGAACGTCCTGCACGTCAAGCTGCCCCCGCTGCGCGACCGCATGGAGGACCTGCCGCTCCTGACCGAGTACTTCCTGCGCCGCTACAACGCCGAGAACGTCAAGCACGTCGAGCGCCTGGCCCCGGAGGTGCTGGAACGCCTGCTGGCCTACGACTGGCCGGGCAACGTGCGGCAGCTCGAGAACGTCGTCGAGCGCGGGGTCGTGCTGGCCCGCGGGCCCGAGATCACGCTCGACCTGTTGCCCCCGGAGCTGAGACCGGGCGCCGCGCCCGGGACGACCGCCGCGCTGGCGGAGGGGATGGACCTCCAGCGCGCGGTCTTGAACTTCGAGCACGAGCTGATCCGGGCCGCCCTGCTGCAGACGGGGGGGGTGCAGAAGCAAGCGGCCCGGCTGCTCGGTCTCAAGCCCACGACGCTCAGCGAGAAGCTCAAGCGGTTGCGCTCTCGGGCCGAGGTCGGCCGAGGGGTTGCGGACCCCTCCTCCGCGCGAGCCCGCGGTTCCGCTGCAGCGGCGCAGCAGGGATCGACGGGGCCGCTGGTCGGAAGGCCGCGAATCGACTAAACAATGCAGGGGAGGCCGCTGCAACCTCGGTTGACGGACGGGGTGGTCGATGGTACATAAACCCCCACCCGCAGAAGGGGAGGCAACTGGGGAGCCGCATGCCCCGCCGAGCGGGCGGGCCGGTCGGGCCCTTGGGGCGAGGTCGGGGTGGGGAACGCGTGCAATCCGGGCTTCCGGCATTGCCACGCAGGAGGACGTCATGAGGTTCGCGAGAACGGCCCTGGGGGTGTGTGTCGCATTGCTGGCCGGCACGGCGGCCCTGGCACAGATGGCGGGCGGCATCGAGGTCAAGGTCACGGACCAGGACGGACAGCCCCTGCCGGGGGCCACCGTGACGATCAGCCACGAGCTCGGCTACGTCAAGACGACGACCGATCTCACGAACAAGCATGGAATCGTCGCGTTCCCGGTGCTGAAGCCCGACCCGCTCAAGGGCTACTCGATTCAGATCGACTTCCCGGGGTTCAGTCCGATCCGCCTCGACGGGATCCAGGTCAAGGCGAGCAGTACCACGCCGGTGCCGGTCCAGATGATCGAGGCGTACGAGGAGAAGGTGACGGTGCGGGCCAAGACCCCGACCTTGGACCTGGACAAGCAGGAGTCATCGACGCGGTTCAGCGACGACTTCATCGCGGACCTGCCCGTCCCCGGACGGTTCTACCAGAACGTGTTGCCGCTGGCCCCCGGGGTGCAGGACGTCGACGGCGATGGTAACCCCAACGTCCACGGTTCGCGCGAGCGCGACTTCCAGATGCTCGTCGGCGGCGTGAGCAACGTCGACCCCCTGACCGGCCAATACTTCAGCAACATCAACGCGAATTCGATCGAGGAGATGGAGGTGATCACTTCCGGAGCCGGAGTCGAATTCGGGCGAGCCCAAGGCGGCTTCGGCCAGATCATCCAGAAGCAGGGGAGCAACAGCCACGAAGGCATCGTCGAGTTCTATTGGAGGACCAGCAAGCTCGACGGCGATGGCGCGAACGACGAGAGCGACCTGCCGGCGCCCGATTACGATACGATCCAGCCAGGGTTCCAGTTCTCGGGACCGCTGATCAAGGACAAGCTGTGGTATCGAGTGTCCTACGAATTGATCGACACGGAGGACCCGGTCAACACGACCTCGGACATCGTGATCGTCGACGAGAAACAGGAGACGCGGGACGGACAGGTCACCTGGCAAGTCTCTCCGCGCAACAAGCTGGCGCTGAATTATCGCTCCGACCCCAGCCAGGTCAGCAATTTCGGTGTCTCGAGCGCCGTGGGACCGGAATCGTCCCTGGCGTTCGACAGGAAAGTGTCGAACTGGGCCACCACATGGACCGCTCCGTACTCGCCAAAGGTGTTGGTGGACACGACGTTGGGGTGGCAGGACATCTCCATCACCACGTCGCCTTCGACGTTCGGAGTCTTCAACAACTGCGTTCCGAACGCCGATGAGACGTTCCTGAACCAGTCCTACTGTACCGATATCACGAATAATCAGGTCTCCGGCTCGTGGCCTCAAATCTACGACGACCATCGTCAACGGCTGTCCGTCAAGGGTCGGGCCACGATCTACGGCGGTCAGTTCTGGGGTATGACCCACCAGTTCAAGATGGGGCTCAACATCGAGAACGAGCGCTTCTTTCGCTCGCTGACCCTCTCACCCAGAAGCGACTACGTGGTGGTCGACCTGTCGCAGGACAACGACGATGGTTCGACGCCCAACGAGGATGAGGACGAGCCCGACCTGGAGTCGTTCGGTCTCATCACGAGCGAGCTATTCGTTCCCTCGAGCGACGAGGTGCGGGCGACCGGCACGAACTGGGCCGTGTACGCCGAGGACCAGTTCAAACCGCGGCAAAACCTGACGATCACCCTCGGCGTGCGCGTGGACCGTGAGGAGATCAACTCCGAGGGGCGCGCGCCGTTCGATCCCGCCGCGGAGCTGGCGGCCTTCACCGAGTATGTCAATGCGGGGGCATCCCCGCAGGACAAGATAAATCGCCAGGCCGAATGGCCGCTGTTCTTCACGGGCTACGAGGATCTCGGCCTTTTTGGCGATGAGCTGGCGGGCTTGATCTGTGCCGGCCTGACGGGGAACGAAAAGGAGAACTGCGAGACCAACGCGGTAGGCTCCGTGCTCGACCAGAGCCCGGAGACTCTGGAGAACCTTCGCAAGGCTTCGAACATCAACATCACGAACACCAATTTCTCGCCTTCTCTGGCGCTGGCCTGGTCGCCTTGGTCCAACAACAAGACCCTCGTCAAGGCCGCGATGGGCCGGCACTACAACAACATTCCGCTGACGATCCCGATCCAGGAGATCAACCCCGTCTCGACGTCCGTCCAGTATCGGGCGAGCCTTACCGACCCCGACGCCTGCCCTCCGCCCAATCCCGACGATCCCAACCCACCAGCGGTGGCCTGCGGCAAGACCCAGGTCGTGGGCGGCATCTCGCCGCTGCTCACGGTGAGCACCGTGGATCGCGGTCTCAAGACCCCCTATCAAGACGAATTTTCGCTGAAGGTCGAGCGAGAGCTGTGGGCCGAGACCTCGATCAGCGTGGAATACATCAACCGGCGGTTCCGGGATCAGATCCAGGACATCAATCTCAACCTCGCGGCGGACGACCTGGGACGGTGCCAGCGGCAGACGGCCACCAACCCCGCGACCATCGCGACGTCACCCGGAACGAGTTCGATGTCTTGCAGCACGACACCGGTCGTTTGCCAGGACGCCTCCGATTGTCCCGCGGGCGAGAGTTGTGGCTTCTACTTCAATGCCGCCAATGACTGGTTGATCGATCCGTTCACCGGCATCGTGTACCCGGACACGAACCCCGGTGACGGCGACGGGTTCATGGACCCGATGACCGGGTCGACCGACGACAACTGCGTGGGCGACGTCGAGGTCGAGGTGGCGACTGGGGACGAGCCATGCGAACCGCCGTTCTGCGACAATGCCGTCCTGCTGGTTCGACCGGACGAGATCACGGACCTGTATCTGCAGAACCCCTTCTGGGGCGATGTGTACCTGATCGGAAACTTCAACGAGATCGACTACGAGGGCATAGTGGTCGAACTCGTTCGCCGCCTGTACCGTAGCTGGGAGATGAACGCCTCGTACACCTGGTCCGAGGCCAAGGGGGACGGCGAAGATTTCTTCCAGGAGCTGGGCGACGACCCGACCTTGAAGGACAACATCTTCGGCTTTCAGTCCTACGACCAGACCCATGTGGTCAAGGTGAACGCCACCACGGTCACGCCCTGGGGCGTCCGCTTGGGCACCGCGGTGATCTGGCAGTCCGGCCTGCCCTACTCGATTCTGATTCGTGAGTTCTCCTTCGATAGCCAGGCGCCGATCACCGAAGCCTTCGGTGGAGAGGGGGCCCGTCGGCGACTGACCTACCCGACCGGCGTGCGCAACGACCAGCGCAACCCCTCGAGCTGGCTCGTCAACCTCAAGGCGACCAAGGAACTGAAGCTGGGCAAGGGCATGAACCTCCAGCTCTCGGCCGAGGTGTTCAACGTGCTCGACGACGACACGTATTCGGTCTACAACGCGGACTTTCGCCGGGGACAGCAGTTCAACGGAATCAACGAGGCCACCCGGAACTTCGGTCGCAGATGGCAAATGGGCATGAAGCTCAGCTTCTGAGACCCGACACACTGCTCCGATCGCTCGGGAAGGCCGCCTGCGGGCGGCCTTCGTTGTGTTCGAGCCCGCGTTGAACCCGTGGAGGGCCGGCCGCTAGAATGGGCCGCCACGAGGCAGCGAGGGCCCATGCGCATCTACGACACGATGACCCGACGGCTCGAGACGCTCGAGCCACTCGAGCCGGGCCGCGTGCGCCTCTACACCTGCGGCCCCACGGTCTACGATCACGCCCACATCGGGAACTTCCGCAGTTATGCCTGGGAGGACCTGCTGCGACGGTCCATCGAACTCCACGGCTATTCCGTGACCCAGGTGATGAACATCACGAACATCGAGGACAAGATCATCAACAAGATGGCGGCGGAAGGCCGGACGCTCGAGGAGACGACGACGCCGTTCATCCAGGCGTTTTTCGAGGACATCGCCACGCTGCGGATCGAGCGCGCCGAGCACTACCCGCGCGCCACCGAGCACCTGCCCGAGATGATCGCTTTGGCCCAGCAGTTGCGGGACAACGGGCTGACCTACGAGAGCAAGGGCTCGCTGTACTTCCGCATTTCGGCCTTTCAGGGTTACGGCCGGCTGTCGCGGCTCGACCAGCGCCAGATCGTCAGCGGCGCACGCGTCGACAGCGACGAATACGAAAAGGACGACGCCCGCGACTTCGTCCTGTGGAAAGGGGCGCGCCCGGGAGAGCCGGCCTGGCCCAGTCCGTTCGGCCCCGGTCGTCCAGGCTGGCACCTCGAGTGCTCGGCGATGAGCATCAAGTACCTGGGTCCGACCTTCGATCTGCACACGGGAGGCGTGGACAACATTTTTCCGCACCACGAGAACGAGATCGCGCAGAGCGAGGGCGCGACCGGGCGCCCGTTCGTCAAGCACTGGATGCACGCGGCGCACCTCCTCGTGGACAACGAGAAGATGTCGAAGTCCAAGGGCAACTTCTACACGCTGCGCGACCTCTTGGACCGCGGGCACGACCCGCGCGCGATCCGACTGCTCCTGATCTCGACCCATTACCGCACGCCGCTCAACTTCACCTTTTCGGCCCTGAGCCAGGCCACGTCCGAGCTGCGGCGGCTCGACGATCTGGGAGCGCGGCTCGAACGTGAGCCGGCGACGGACCAAGGCCACGACGCGGCGTTCGACGCACGGGTAGACCAGGAGGCGGCCGAGTTCGAGCGCGCCCTCGGAGACGATCTGAGCATCAGCAGTGCCCTGGGCGCCGTCTTCCGCCTGGCGCGCGAGACTCACGTCGCGCTGGACAAGCGGGAGCTGCCGGGCGGCAGCCGGTCGCGGCTCGCGGCGGCGCTGGCTCGCATCGATGGCGTCCTCGATCTCTTCGACCGGCCCGCGGCCACGCTGGACGCCGAGATCGCCGACCTGATCCGGCGGCGGTCCGAGGCCCGGGGATCGCGAGATTTCGCCGAGGCCGACCGGATACGGGACGAGCTGGCCGAGCGAGGGATCCTGCTCGAAGACACGGCGGGCGGCACGGTCTGGAAACGCCGGCTGGGCTAGCCTCCGCCGGCTCGACCTACCCCGCACTAAACCCTTTCCTGTCCTCGAGGGTCCAGGTAGGAGAGCATGGCGACCGAGATCCAACCGAGCGAACCGGCCGACGGCGAGCCCGATGCCGCCGTCGTCGAGCGGTTTCTGGCCGGCGACTCGCGGGCCTTCGACGAAATCGTGGCGCGGCACCAGCGCGCCGTGTACCTGGCGGCGCGCCGCCTGCTGGGGTCCCATGCCGACGCCGACGAGGCGGCCCAGCGGACCTTCGTGCGGGCCTGGAGATCGCTCCGGGGGTTCCGGGGAGAGGCCTCGCTCAGAACCTGGCTCATGCGCATCATGCTGAACGTGACGCGCACGTTGCGTGCCGAGCGAGTTTCCGGCGAAGGGCCGCTCGCGGACGCGACCGAAGCCGTCGCCCCGGGCCGACGACCTGACGAGCGCATCGGCTCAGGACAGCTCGGGGGCCTGCTGCGCGCGGCGGTGGCAACCCTGCCGCCCCGGCAGCGCGAGGTTGTCGCGCTCAAGGTGTTTTCCGACATGACTCACCGCGAGGTCGCTGGCCTGCTCGGCCTGTCGGAGGGCGCGGTCAAGGCCCACCTGCACCAGGCGGTGGCCAATCTGCGCCGCCGGCTGGCGCGGCACGCAGGAGGGAGGGTGTGATGGACTGCGGGAGCTTCGAACGCGAGCTGGCGGGACTGGCCGCCGGCCCCGCGGCGGCGGAGCGCGGGTGCGTGAGCCGCCTGCGCCAGCATGCGCGCCAGTGCCCCGAATGCGCCGGCAGCGCCGGTCTGCTCGAGGTGCTGGGACGCCCCGCCGCTCAGCGCGAGCTCGGAGACGACCCAGGCGCCGCCTACTGGGAGGCGTTCGCGGGACGGGTGCGGGCGCGCATCGACCGGGACGAGCTGGCGCCCGCCGCGAAGGTCCGGGGCCGCTCGCGGGTACCGTTCCTGGCCGCGGCCGCGGCCGCGCTGGCGCTCCTGGGCGCCTGGGCCCTGTGGCGGGATTCGACCGACACCGCCACCCGCCGGGGGAGCGGGAGCGACGAACAGCCCGCGTGGGCGACGGCCGACCTGCCGCCGCCTGGACTGGCGGACGGCGACGTGTCGGCCCAGGCGGACGTCCTGGCGGGTTGGGCGGCGTCGCTCGGGGCGGCGACCGACGGAGAGGGGAGCGAGGCGTGGGGCGGCGCGGGGCCGCTGCCCGACGTCGCGGATCTCGACGACGACACCCGGCTGGCGCTGCTGCGCTGGCTGAACGCTCAAAGCTTGTGATGATGGAGGCGGAACATGAACAAGAGACTCGAGCGAGGAACCTGGATGGCAGTCGTGCTCCTGACCGCGATGGCCGGGGGTCTGTCCGTGTGGGCGGCCGAGCCAGAGGCGGCCAGCGAGCCAGCGAGTGGCGAGCCGGCGGAGTTGAACGCCGCGCTGCAGGGGTACTTTCAGAAACGGTTGCGGGTCGAGGTCGGACTGTCCGACGAACAGAGCGAGCGGATCCTCCCGCTCGCTCGCGAGCTGGTCGAAGCCAGGCGAAACGCCCAGCGCACGCGGGCGGAAAGCGTGCGGCTGCTGCGCCGCGGACTCGAGCAGGGGGCGAGCGATGCGGAGCTCGAGGAGCAACTGGCGCGACTGGACCGCGCGGAGATCGAGCACGGCGAGCGCGATCGATCGATCATGCGGGAGATCGACGAGGGGTTGTCGATCCGCCAGCGCGTCCAGCTGCGCTTCTTCATGCAACGCTTCCGCCGCGAGATGCAGGACAGGATCCACGAGCTACGGAAAGACCTCGGCCCGGGGGAGGTCCCCCCGCGCCGCGCGCCGCGTCGGGAGGCTCCTTGATCCTCGCCGAGCGCCGTCCCCCCGACCCCCGGCAGCGCCTGGGCCGACTGGGCGAGGCGGCGGCCGAACAGGTTCTGCAGCGGGCCGGGCTGCGCGTGCTGGCCCGGCGCTTTCGGCTGCGCACCGCCGAGATCGATCTCGTCGCCGAACGGGCCGACCTCGTCGTATTCGTCGAGGTCAAGGCGCGCCGCGGCGACCGCTACGGGACGCCGGCCGAAGCCGTGACCGCCGTCAAGCGGCGACGGATGGCCCGGGCCGCCCTGGCCTTCCTCAGCCGCCACGGCCGGACCGACCGCCGGGCGAGGTTCGACGTCGTCGAAGTCTTCGTGGACGACTCGGGCGTCCGCCGAGTGCGCCACATCGAGGACGCGTTCAGGCTGGAGCGCGACCCCTGAGGAGGCCGCGCCCCCGCCGCCCGCCAGCGGTCCCCGGGCCCCAGGTCTCGAGTTGCATCGGGGCCCGACGACCCCGCCGGTTGACGCCCCACGGGACCGTGGGCTATTTTTCTCGAGTGGCTTCGTCGCGGAGCCGCGACTCGTCGCGGGAATAGCTCAGTTGGTAGAGCACGACCTTGCCAAGGTCGGGGTCGCCGGTTCAAGTCCGGTTTCCCGCTCCAAGTCCTCCGTCCGCCGAGGCTGAGGCGATGAGCACGATGGTGGCTCTGGAACGACGCCGGCTGGCCTGCCTCGCGGTCGCGATCTCGTTCGCGTTCGCCTGGCCGGCCGCGGCCGAGATAGCTCTCGCGCCTGGAGACTCGGCGCCCGCGCTCGGGGGAGTGACCCTGCCCGTCAAGAGCCGCTTCGACGCCGACTGGAGCGCCAGCGCGTTGACCCTCGCGAACTTCTGGGCCAGCTGGTGCGAGCCCTGTCGGCGGGAGATGCCGCTGCTCGACAATCTGTACCGGAAGCACGCGGAGCGGGGCTTCCTCGTGATCGGCGCCTGTGAGAGCGGGGAGTCGGACCAGGCTGTCGAGTTCCTGGGCCAGGTGCCCGTGTCCTACCCGATCATCCGAGCCGATGCGCTCGTCGATCCGCTGTGGGGCGGGATCGGGATCAAGCCCACGAGCTTCCTCATCGACCGTCAGGGCCGGATCGTGCGCAAGTACGTGGGGGCCAATCCCGAGCAAACCGACGGGCTGGCGGCGGATGTCGAGGCCCTGCTCGACGGCCGCCCGCTTCCCTCGCAGGTCCTGCCCAAAGGCTCGGTCCTGGACCCCGAGCTCGAAAAGCAGCTGAAGAAGGTAACCGAGACGCGTTGAGAGTTCCTCAGCCCCTCGGCGCTCCATCCCCCGCGGGGTCCGGGCGATGCCGCTCGGCGTGGTACGAGGAGCGCACGAGCGGACCGGCCTCGACGTGCAGGAAGCCCAGGGCCAGCCCCGCGGAACGCCAGGCTTCGAACTCCGCGGGGTGCACATAGCGCTCGACCGGCAGGTGCTCACGGGTCGGCTGCAGGTACTGTCCCAGCGTGACGACGTCCACGCCCGCGGCGCGCAGCTCCTCCAGCACCTCCCGGACCTCGCCCGGCCGCTCGCCGAGGCCGAGCATCAGGCTCGACTTGACGCGCGCCGTCGCACCGTCCTCGTCGCGCCGTCGCGCCGCCCGCGCCAGGAGTTCCAGCGAGCCGCGGTAGCGCGAGCCGGGACGTACCGTGCGGTACAGGCGCGGGACCGTCTCGACGTTGTGCGCGAAGACCTCGGGCCGCGCGGCCAGCACCGTATCCAGCGCGCCATCGCCCTTGTTCTTGAAGTCCGGCGTCAAGACTTCGACCGCGCAGGAGGCCACCCGCTCGCGGATGGCGACGATGACCTGCCGGAAATGCTCGGCGCCCCCGTCGGGCAGGTCGTCGCGATCGACGCTCGTGATCACGGCATGGCGCAGGCCGAGCCGGGCCACGGCCTCTCCCACGTTCCGCGGTTCGTCCGGATCCACTCCGGCCGCGGGCAGGCCGCTGTGCACGCTGCAGAAGCCGCAGCGGCGGGTGCAGGTGTCGCCCAGGATCATGAAGGTGGCCGTGCCGGCGTTCCAGCACTCGTAGACGTTGGGGCAACGGGCCTCGATGCAAACGGTGTTGAGCCCGAGCTCGGTCACCATCGAGCGCAGCCGCAGCCAGTTCTCGCCGGTGCGCAGGCGCACCTTCAGCCAGTCCGGTCGCGGCTCGTGGTTCTGGATGGTCAGGCTGGCCTCCCGGGGTTCTCCGAGCGGGCTCCATCATAGGGCTCGCCGCCGAGCCCGGCCAGACGCTCGCTCGCGACGGGGGGCTGGGCGGCGCTGAAACCCAGCGCATCGGCCAGCCTGACGGCCGCGCGGGCCGCCACCTCGCGCACGTCCGGAGCCCGACCCAGCAGCCGGGCCAAGGACGTCACGCCGCGGTCCGCGATGCCGCAAGGCACGATCGTCTCGAACTGGGCCAGATCGGTCGACACGTTGAGGGCGAAGCCGTGGGAGGTGATCCAGCCCGTGTTGAGCCGCACACCGATGGCCGCGAGCTTCTCGGCACCGACCCACACGCCCGTCAGGCCGGGCCGGCGGCCGGCGGCGAGCCCGTAGCTCGCGGCCGTCGCGATCAACGCGCGCTCGAGGTCCCGCAGGTAACGGTGGGCGTCCCGCCGCTCGGGCGCCAACCGCACCACGGGATAGCCGACGAGCTGACCGGGGCCGTGGAAGGTCACGTCGCCGCCTCGACCCGTTTCGTGCAGCTCGATGCCACGCCGCGCTAGCTCCGCGGCGTCCGCCAGCACGTGGCGCGGATCGCTGCGCCGCCCGAGCGTCACGACCGGCGGATGCTCGAGCAGCAGCAGCGTGTCGGCAGAGCGGCCTGTTCGCCGGGAGGCGACGAGCGAGCCCTGCAGCTCCAGGGCCTCGCGGTACCCCACGCGGCCCAGCCAGCGAGCGACGAGCGGTGGCAGCGCGCGCCCCTCACAACAGCGATTCGTCGAAGTGCTCCAGCGCGTGACGGACCCGCGCCAGGAACTGGTCGGCCACGGCTCCATCGACCACGCGGTGATCGTAGGACATCGACAGGTACATCATGGAGCGGATCGCAATCGCATCGTTGATGACCACGGCGCGCTTCTGGATCCCGCCGATGCCCAGGATCGCCACCTGAGGTTGGTTGATGATCGGCAGCCCGAAGAGTCCGCCGAACTGTCCGGGGTTGGTGATCGTGAAGGTCCCGCCGTGCACTTCGTCGGGGTTGAGTCTCTTCGTGCGCGCGCGCTCCGCGAGGTCGGCCACGCGCTGGCACAGCCCGAGAATCGACAGCTCGTCGGCGCCGCGGACGACCGGCACGAGCAGACCCCAATCGAGCGCGACGGCGACGCCGATATTCAGCTCCTTGCGATAGACGATCTCGTCGCCTTCCACCGAGGCGTTGACGATGGGCCAGGCGCGCAGGGCGTCACAGACGACCTTGATGAAGAACGCCATGTACGTGAGCTTCGCGCCGTGTCGGTCGAGATAGAGCTGCCGGTGGCGGTCGCGCAGCAGCACCAGGGGCGTCATGTCTACCTCGAACACCGAGCTGACGTGGGCCGCCGTGCGCCGCGACTCGATCATGTGTTCGGCGATCTTCCTGCGCATCGGCGTCATCCCCACGCGCACCACGGCCTGGTCCGGGGCGAAGGTCGGCGCGTCGGACTGCCGGGACATGGCGGCCGGGGGCCCGGCCGGCGGGTCGGCCGGCCGGCCGACGGGCCTGGTCCCGCCCGCGCCGACGAATGCCAGGATGTCGCGCTTGGTCACCCGGCCGCCGGCGCCCGTGCCCGGCACGAGCGTCGAGTCGAGGCCGTGCTCCGCCGCGATCTTGCGCACCACGGGGGAGACGAAGCGCCCACCTTGGTCCCGGCTGCCGCCCGGGGCGGCGCCGGAGCCTGCCGGGCTGGCAGCGCTGGTCGCGGGCGGCGGCGGCGGCGGGGGCTCGGCCGGGCGCGCGCGCGAAGCTCGGGGCCCGGCGGCCTGCGGCGCCGCGGCCGGCGCCGTCCCGCTCGTCGCTCCTCGAACCTCCGCGGGTTGGGCCGGCGCCCGCGCCGCGGTGTCGATCACGGCCACCACGCTGTTGACCCCGACCGTGTCCCCTGCCTTGCCGCGAATCTCGACGACGGTCCCCGCGGCGGGCGAGGGGATCTCGGCGTCGACCTTGTCCGTCGAGATCTCGAAGAACGGCTCGTCGCGCTCCACGCTGTCGCCCACATTCTTGAGCCAGCGGATGATCGTCCCTTCGGCGATGGACTCGCCCATCTGCGGCATCACTACGTCAACGCGCATCCTCGATTCTCCGTCCGCTCTGCCTCGCGCGCGGCGCGCGAGGGCATTGGCCATCAGGCATGGATCGCGCGCCCGTGCACCGCGAGCGCCGCCTCGCCCATCGCCTCGGACAACGTGGGGTGGGCGTGGATCACGCGGAAGATCGATTCCGTCGTGGCCTCGAGGCTCAGCGCGGCGCTCGCTTCCGCGATCAACTCCGTCGCGTGCGGGCCGATGATATGCACTCCGAGCACCTCGTCGTGGGGCCGGCCCGAGACGATCTTGACGAACCCGCGTGTGTCGTCGAGGATCTTGGCCTTGCCGATCGCGGTGAACGGGAAGCGCGCGGCGACGACGTCGTGGCCACGCTGGCGAGCCGCCTCCTCGGTCAACCCGATGGAAGCCACCTCCGGAAGGCAGTAGGTGCAGGACGGGATGCGGTCGTAGTCGATCGGCACCGGATCGTGCCCCGCCGCATGCTCGACGGCCAGGATGCCTTCGTGGGAGGCGACGTGGGCCAGCGCCGGCGTCGGCAACAAGTCGCCGATCGCGTACACCCCCGGCTCAGCGGTGCGGTTCATCGCGTCGACCTCGACGAAACCCCGGGCGTCCAGTCCGACCCGCGTGTGCTCGAGCCCCAGATCGTCGAGGAACGGACGACGCCCCACCGCGACCAACAGCAGGTCCGCCGCGAGCGCCAGCGGCTCGCCCCCTCGTTCGGCCTGCACGCGCACCCCTTCGCCATCGACGGTCACCCCGGTGACGCGCGTCGAGGTGTGCGACCGGATGCCGCGGCGCCGAAACGCTTTTTCGAGCTCGGCTCCCAGATCCGCATCCTCGAGCGGCACGAGCCGCGGCAACAGCTCCACCAGCGTCACCTCGGTTCCGAAGGAGCGCCAGATCGAAGCGAACTCGACACCCACGGCGCCCGCTCCCAGGACGATCATCGATCGCGGCACCGTCGCGAGTCCCAGCGCCTCGTCGGAGCCGAGGATCCGGACCCCGTCGAATTCGACGCCCGGCAGACCCCTCACGACCGAACCGGTGGCCAGCACGACATGTCGAGTCTCCAGCGTGAACGGTGCGCCGCCCTCCGGGGGCGTGACCTCGACCCGGCCCGGCCCGGCCAGCCGCGCGTGCCCGCGCAACAGGTCGACCTTGTTCTTACCGAGCAGGAATTCGACTCCCTTGGCGTTCGCTTGAACGACCTTGTTCTTGTAGTCGTGCACCGCCGGAAGATCCAGGCGGACCCCGTCGACCTGAATCCCGAACGTCGCCGCGCGGGTCGCGGTCTCGAGCACCTCGGCCGCGTGGAGCAGCGCCTTGGTCGGAATACAGCCCCAGTGCAGGCAGGTGCCCCCCGGCCGCGGCGCCTTTTCGACCAGCGCGGTCGAGAGCCCGAGCTGGCCCGCGCGCACCGCGGCCACGTACCCTCCCGGGCCGCTGCCGATGATGGTGAGGTCGTACCGTCTTTCCGTGGAGCCCACGCTGATCTCCTGCAATCGAAAGCACGGCCGGGTGTCGGGCGGGCGCAACGCGCACCGACCGCGGGAACGGCCGTGAGTTCACACGACAAGCTGCTGCTGGCGCAGGCTGGCAACTCTAGCGAAGCTCCGCCGCAGGCGTCAAGGCAAGCGCCGCCGGGCGCGGACGCTCGTTTCCGCGAGGCAACCCGCTTCGCCCGGCAACCCCGCGCGGAGCGGCCCCGACCTTGACTCCCGCCCCACGCCCTCGTAGTGTGCAAGTCCGGTCCCGGCCTCGTGGAGTTCGAATCCGTGGCCGATCGTTGGTTCACCCCTGTGAGCGCGCGGCAGGCCCTCGACACCCTGCGGCCCGCCGCCGAGTCCCTGTGCCGGTTGTATCGCGAGCTGGAGCGGACGCGCCCGCCGCGTATCCTGGGCGATCAACCGGTTGACCCGAACTACTTCTGCCTGGTCGCGCGCGTGTACGCGGCGCTCGGCGAGATCCGGCGGAGCGGCGCTCGTGTACAGGACGTGCGCCGGGGCTGCCTCGGTTTCCCGGCCCGGCGCGCGGGCCGCTCTGTCGTCCTGTGCTGGCAGGTCGGCGAGGCGACCCTGGGCTTTTGGCAGGAGCCGGGAGCAAGGTCCCGCCGCCGCCGTCCGGTCGACGAGGACGGACCCTGGGAGGAAGGCTGGGCGGGCCGGTTGGCCGGCGATCGCCAGGGCGGGCTATCGTAGGGCCGAGGGGGACTCGCTCCATGACGAACCGAGACGAGCTGCTGATCCTCAACGAGCGGCCCGCGAACGTCGAGGCGCTGACGCAGACGGCCTACCTCACCAAGGTCCAGGACTTCATCGACTGGGGGCGCAAGAACTCCCTGTGGCCGATGCCGATGGGGCTCGCCTGCTGCGCCATCGAGATGATGGCGACCGTCGGGCCGCGCTACGACGTGGCGCGCTTCGGCGCCGAGGCCCTGCGCTTCTCGCCGCGCCAAGCCGACCTGATGATTGTCTCTGGAACCGTCACGAAGAAGATGGCCACGGCGGTCAAGCGCATCTACGACCAGATGCCGGACCCCAAATGGGTCATCGCCATGGGGGCCTGCGCCTCGTCGGGTGGGATGTACCGGTCGTATTCGGTGGTTCAGGGCGTGGACGAGATCCTGCCCGTCGACGTCTACCTGAGCGGATGTCCGCCCCGCCCGGAGTCCCTGATCGAGGGCATCCTCGAGATCCAGCGCAAGATCTCGCGGCGCGAGAAGACTGCATCCGAGCTGGCGCGAACGACCGCCGACCCGGCCGTTCCGGGCGCGTGACCCCGCTCGCCGAGCGGATCCGCGACGAGATTCGCGAGGGCGGCGCCTGGTCCTTCGCCCGGTTCATGGAGCGCGCGCTCTACGACCCCGACGGGGGGTACTACTCCCGGGGAGGGGGGCGTCTTGGCCCCGCGGGCGATTATTACACCGCGAGCGACGTCGGCCGGGCCTTCGGGGGCGCGCTGGCGCGACAGATCCGGGCCATCGACGCGGCCATCGGCCCACTCGAGCCGTTCCACGTCGTCGAGTTCGGCGCGGGGCGGGGGCTGCTGGCCCGCGACATCCTCGACGCGATGGCCGTGCTGGAGCCCGGCCTGGCCGCGAGGCTGCGTTACGTGCTCGTCGATCGCAGTCGCGCCATGCTCGAGGAGGCAGGGCGGCGAGCTCCCGAAGCGCGGGCGACGCGACCCGAGGCGCTCGGCGGGGGACACCGCGGCTGCGTGCTGGCCGTGGAGCTGTTCGATGCGTTGCCGGTCCATCGCGTGCGCCGGCGGGCCGGCCGACTGGTCGAAGTGTTCGTGGGGCTGGACGGCGCCGGCCATCTCGCCGAGGTCGAGCGGCCCTGTTCGCCGGCCGTCCTGGCCCTGGCTCAGCGCTACGGCGCCGCGGCGGTCGAGGGCACGGAAGCCGAGGTCGCGCCGCTCGCGGAGATCGCTCTCGAAGCGATGGCGCGCTGTCTCGACCTGGGCGTGCTGTTGGTCGTCGACTACGGAGAACGGGCCGATCGCTTGTACGGGGCCTCGCGACCCGCGGGCTCGCTCGCCTCCTACTCGCGTCATGCGACGAACACGGCGTTTCTCGAGAACGTGGGGGAGCAGGACCTCACCGCGCACGTGAACTTCTCCGCTCTCGAGGACCGGGCCGCTACGCTGGGCCTCGAGCTCCTCGGTCTCACGACGCAGGATCGGTTCCTCATCGCCAACGGCATCCTCGACGTGTTCCGCCCCGCCACCACCGCCGAGCGCCGGAACGACCCCCTGCGGGCCAAGGCCCGCTTGCAGGCATTGCAACTGATCCACCCCGAGGGCCTGGGGCGGCGCTTCAAGGTGCTGGCGCTGGGGCGAGGCTGTCGGCCCGACCTCTCGGGGATGCACGATCCGTTCGTGCAGGAGTTCGGACCGAGAACGACGTCGCCGGCCTAGCCCTATACTGTCGGCGATGACTTCACCCGAGAGCATCGAAACCGCGCTCCGCTCGCACGGATTCGTCGCGACCGGCGAGGTGGCCACGGCGCTGTTCCTGGCCGAGCAGCTGGGCAAGCCGCTGCTGATCGAGGGACCGCCGGGGGTGGGCAAGACCGAGCTGGGCAAGTTGTGGGCGCTGTGCCACGACGCCGAGTTGATCCGGCTCCAGTGCTACGAAGGACTCGACGAGGCCAAGGCGCTCTACGAGTGGTCCTACGGCAAGCAGATGCTCTACGCGCAGTTGCTGCGCGAGAAGACGGGTGATCTCCTGGCCGGCGCGCCGGACCTGGCCAGCGCCGTGCGCAGACTGCAGGGGCAGACGGACGAGTTCTTCTCCCGGGAGTTCCTGCTGCCGCGGCCGCTGCTTGCCGCCATCACCGCCACCCGGCCCGTCGTCCTGCTGATCGACGAGATCGACAGGGCCGACGAGGAATTCGAGGCGTTCCTGCTCGAAGTGCTGTCCGAGGCACAGGTCTCGATCCCGGAGCTGGGCACGTTCCGCGCCGAGCGCCCGCCGCGAGTGATCCTGACGAGCAACGACTCGCGCGACCTTTCGGACGCGCTGCGCCGGCGCTGTCTCTTCCTGTTCATCGACTACCCCGACTTCGAGGAGGAGCTGCGCATCGTCGAGAGCCGGGTGCCGGGTCTCGACGACACCTTGCGCGGACAGCTCGTGCGCTTCACCCAGTCGGTCCGCAAGGTCTCGCTGCGCAAGCGGCCAGGCATCGCCGAAACGATCGACTGGGCGCTGGCCCTCGTCGCGGTGGGAGCCGAGGGTCTGTCCGCGGCCGCGCTGAAGCAGACCCTGGGTGCCTTGCTGAAGAACCGGGATGACGTCGAACGCGTGCTCTCGGACCTGCCGCGGCACCGCTGATGATCTCGGGGTTGGAGCGTTTCGTGGCGGAGCTGCGCCGCGAAGGGCTGAGCGCTTCCCCGGCCGAATGGCTGGAGGCCCTGCGCGCGGTCGAGCGACTGGGGCTCGACGACCGGGAGCGTTTCCGCCGCGCCCTGCGCTGCACCCTGGTCAAGCGCGCGGCGCAACTCGAGCTGTTCGATCGCGTGTTCGAGGGTTTCTTCGCCGCGCCCGGCACGAGCGGCCCCGGGTCCCGGCGCTCCGCTCGGGGCGCCGGCGGCAGCGGCGGCCGACGGCCCATCGCGGCCGGCCCCGCGCCGTCGGGAACGACGCGCAAGCCGGCCAGCGCAGCCGAGCCGTCGCCCGCGCGGGATCCAACACCCTGCAGCGCCGCGTCGGCGCTCCCACGCGCGGTGGCGGCGCTGCTCGAAGGCCAGCCGTGGCGGCACGGGCGCTGGCGCCGCGTGCTGCTCGGGCCCGGGGCGCCGGCGCCGCGGGCCACCCGGGCCGGCCCCAGTCCGCCGGCAGCGGCCGCCCCCGGGGCCGATCCGCTGCGGCGCGACCTGGCGTGGCGGCTGTCGCCAGAGGGCGAGCGCGAACTGGCCGCTCTCGTCCCGCGCATCGTCGAACGCATCCGGCTGCGCAGCGGCCGCAGGCTGCGGCGCAGCCGACGCGGCCGGCCCTACATGCGCCGCGTGTTCCGCGACAGTTTGCGACACGGCGGAGTGCCCTGCGTGCTGCCGTTCCGCCGGCGACGCCCGCGCCGCTCGCGGATCGTCTTGTTGACCGACGTCTCGTGGTCGGTGGCGCGCGCCGCGGGGCTGTTCCTGTCCATCGCGGGGGAGCTTCTGCGGCACAGCCGGGACGTGCGCGTGCTGTTGTTCGTCGATCGGGCCGTCGACGCCACGCGCGAGATCGATGACTGGCTGCGGCGCCAGCCGACGCCGCGCGATGCGTGGGATGGCGGTTCGCGGGGCGCGCGCCGGCCGGGGAGTGGGATCGCGCGCGGCGGCGTCTCGTTCGCGAAACTCGTGAGCTCGCTGCCGGGGCTCGCTCCGGATGCGCCCAGCGACTACGGGCGCGCGTTCCACGGCCTGGCCCGCTCGAGCAAGCGCCCGGGCGGGCGTACCACGGCGCTCGTCGTCCTCGGAGACGGCAGGACGAACCGCTTCGACCCGCAGGCCTGGGCCTTCGAGGAACTCGCGTCACGCTGCGGGGCCGTGATCTGGCTCGTGCCCGAGCCGTGGCAGCGCTGGGGCAGCGGCGACTCGGCGCTCGGCGCCTACCTACCGCACGCGGACGTCGCCGTGGAAACGAGCGACCTCGCCGGGTTGGCCCGCGGCGTCGCCGAGCTGGTGCGCCGGCTGTGACCGCGCGACCAGGCGCCGTCGTCGTCTGGTGGGATGGCGATACCCCGGAGTTCGGGCTCGTGGCCGCCGAGGAGAAAGAGCGGCTGCGAATCGTCCGCACGCGCGGCAAGGACGAGCGGGTCAAGCCGGCGCGCATCGCCGCGATCGTGGAGACGGGTGGACCGGTTCCGGGTCCCGATCGCGCCGAGCACGAGCGGGCGGCGGCGCACGTCAGGGGCGTCGAGCGGCGGTTGCGCGGGCGGACGCCGGAGGTCGAGGTCCGCCTGCTGTGGGAGATCGCGCGCGAAGCCGACGGACTCCGCTCCGGCTCCGACGCCGCCGCGCAGCCGATCGCGGAGCTGGCCGAGCTGGCGCTCGGCTGTTCCACGGGCGAGGCCTGCTCGATCATGCTCCTGGCGCTGGTCGAGGAGGGTCTGCATTTCGTGCGGCGGGGCGACGGCTGGGCCCCACGGCAGCCCGCTGCGGTCGCGGCGCTGCGCGACGAGCGCGAGCGCGCCTCGCGGCAGGCCGCGGAGGCCAGCGACTGTCTCGACCGTCTGGCCGGGGCCGTGCGCGACGGTCGCTTCGAGCGACGCGATACGGAGCCGGAGCGACGTTACCTCGAAGCGCTCGAGTGGCTGGCGTTGCACGGGGACGAGGCGCCCCAGGCGATGCGCGCCACCGCGCTCCAGGCCATCGAAGCCGCGGGCTCGAGGGGTGCGCGGCCCCAGGAACGAGCCTTCCGGCTGCTGCGCAGCATCGGTCGGTTCGCGACGGATGACGTGAACCTGCAGGTCCTGCGCTTCGGGCTGCGCACGGGGTTTCCGGCGATCGTCCTGCAGCACGCCGCCGAACGGGCCGAGCGCCCGTTCGACCGTGAAGGCCGGACGGACCTCGTCGATCTCTTCAGCATCAGCGTGGACGGACCCCATACCGTGGAGATCGACGACCTGCTGTCGGTCGAGCGCCGCGCCGCCGCCGGCTTTCGTCTGGGCGTGCACATCGCCGACCCGACCGCGTTCGTGGAGCCGGACGACTCCCTGGATCGTGAAGCGCTCGCCCGTGGCGTCACGCACTACATGCCCGACATGAGGCTTCCCATGCTCCCGCCCGCAATTTCCGAGCGAGCAGCGAGTCTGGTGGCCGGGGAGGAGCGACCGGCCTTGACCTTCTTCGCCGATCTCGACGCCGAAGGCGAGGTGGCGGGGTTTGAAATCGTCGCTTCGATCGTGCGCTCCACGCGCCGGCTGAGCTACGCCGAGGCCGACCGCTCGATGGCGGCGGCCGACGACGATCGGCTCGCCGCGCTGGCCGAGGTCGGCCGCCTCCGGCAGCGCTCCCGCATCCGCGCGGGGGCCCTCGTCATCGAGGCGCCCGAGGTCGACGTGCACCTCGACGAGCGCGGCACTCCGTTCCTCGAGCGCATCGAGGCCGAGTCACCCTCGCGCGTGGCCGTGGCGGAAGCGATGGTGCTCGCCGGCCGCCTGGCCGCGCGCTATTGCATCGAGGCCGGACTGCCCGCCATCTATCGCCGTCAGGCGCCGCCGGCCCCGCCACCCGCGGGAGCGGGCGCCGTCGTGCGCGACCCCGTGGCGGTGCGGCGCGCGCGCCGATCCCTGCGACGGGCCGAGACCGGGCTCGAGCCGGGACCCCACGCCGGTCTGGGGTTTTCGGCCTACGTGCAGGCCAGCTCGCCGCTGCGGCGATACCAGGACCTGGCGCTCCACCGCCAGATCGTCTCCCGGCTGCGCGGGCGAGCGGCCTGCTACGACGCGGAGGCCCTGCGCCGCATCGCGGCCACCACGGAGCGGGCCGAGGCCGACGCGCGCCGGGCCGAGCAAGCGGCCGGCGAGTACTGGCTCTTGCGCCATCTCGAGCGCTTCGCCGGTCGCACGGTCGAGGGGATCGTCGTCGAGGTCGAGCCTCGGCCGATCGTCCAGCTCGTCGAGACGCTGCTCGAACAACCGGTCCGGGGTCTCGCCGGAGTCGAGCCGGGTCAAACCGTCCGTCTCGTGGTCGTGGAGGTCGTGCCGCGCGCCGGCCTCTTGTCGCTGCGCCCGCTGGACTGAGGTCGGTCCCGTCCGATACCCTGCAGCCGATGCTCGTCCCCGCCAGGTATCGGCCGGCTCTCGACCTCGACCGGCTCATCCAGCGCGGGGGCCCGGGAGAGGCGGCGACGCCCCTGGACGTGGTGTTCGTCGGCGGAGGGCCCGCCGGGCTGGCCGGCGCGATCCGCCTGGCCCAGTTGGTGCGCGAGGACGCGGCGGCGGGACACCCGGCCGGCAACGTCGAGATCGGCGTCCTCGAGAAGGCCGCGAGCCTGGGCGAACACAGCCTGTCCGGCGCCGTCGTCGACGCCCGGCCGTTCCGCCGCCTGTTCCCCGAGCTGGCCGACGGGGAGTTCCCGTTTGCGGGACCCGTGCCGGGCGAGCGCGTCCTGTGGTTGACCGAGCAGCGCGGGTTTCGGCTGCCGACTCCGCGCGAGATGCGGAACCACGGGAATTTCGTGGCGTCGATCTGCGACATCGTGCGCTGGCTGGGACAGCGGGCCGAGGAACTGGGCGTCAACGTCTTCGCGGGGTTTCCGGCGGAGGCGTTGCTCGTCGACGGACAGGGGGTCGTCGGCGTGCGCACGACGCCGAGCGGGCTGGGCCGCGACGGGAGTCCGGCGCGCGACTTCGTGCCGCCGAACGACCTCAGCGCGCGGGTCACGGTCCTGGCCGACGGCACGCGCAGCTCGCTGGCCCAGGCCTGGACCCGCTGGCAGGGGATCGACGGCGCGAACCCGCAGATCTACGCCCTGGGCGTGAAGGAGTTGTGGCGAGTTCCGCGCCGGCTCGACGCGGTGATCCACACGCTGGGCTGGCCGCTGCCCGGGGACGCCTTCGGCGGCGGCTGGATCTACCCCATGGGCGACGACGGCATCTCGCTCGGACTCGTCGTCGGGCTCGACTATCGGAAGCACACGCTCGACGTGCACGAGCTGACCCAACGCTTCAAACAGCATCCGTTCGTCGCGGGGCTGCTCGAGGGCGGAGAACTGCTGGAGTGGGGAGCGAAGACGATTCCCGAGGGAGGGTTCCACGCGCTCCCCGAGCGGCTGCACGGCGACGGCCTGCTCGTCGTGGGCGACGCCGCGGGGCTGGTCAACGTGGCCGCGCTCAAGGGCATCCACTACGCCATGCACTCCGGGATCCTCGCGGCCGAGGCGATCCACCGCGCGCTGCGGGAGGGCGACACTTCGGCCGGAGCGCTGGCGTCCTACGATCGGGAGCTGCGGTCGAGCTACGTCCTGGACGACCTGCGGCGCACTCGCAACATGCGGCTGGCTTTCAAGTCCGGCTTCCTTGCCGGTGGCCTCAAGGCCTGGTTGATGGACCTGACCCGCGGCATCTTTCCTGGGGGGCGCATCGCCACGCTCGAGGATGCCGAGGAGCCGCGCCGACTTTCGCCGGCCGCGCCGTTTCGCCCGGACGGCCGGCGCACCTTCAGCAAGGTCGACGCCGTCTTCCGCTCGGGGAACGCCACGCGCGACGACATTCCGTCCCACCTGCAGGTCGGCACCGACATCCCGCCCGAGCTGGCCGAGTTCTACGAGCACCTCTGCCCGGCGGGCGTCTACGAGCGGAACGGCGACACGCTCGTCGTGAACGCGCCCAACTGCATCGATTGCAAGGCCACCGACGTCGTCGGCCCGCGCTGGACTCCGCGGGAGGGCGGTTCGGGCCCCGCCTACAAGCGCATGTGAGCGGGCCTGCCTGAAGCCCTGCCTTCTTGGCGCGCCGGCCGCGGGAAGCCCTGACGGGAGCGCCGTGGCTTCGTCTACTCCGTTGCCGCGGCCGACCGGCCTGATCACGGTCGGTCCCGGCCAGGTGTTCACGCTGCTGTTCGACGTAACGACGCTGTCCGCCGGCACGGGCAGCGACTCGTCCGGCTCCTGTCCCTGATACGTCCGGGCGCCGGAGCGATCCGACGCCCGGACGGCTCCGCGGTGACCACCGGCCAGGCGCCGACCATCATCACAGGGTGACGGCGACGCGAAACTGCCTCCGAGCGGGGAGGCGTAGCCTAGGCTCGCTCCTCGACGTCGGCTCGGGCGGCGCGGCCCGCAAGGATGAAGCTCGCGACCACGATCAGCGCCATCGCCGCCTGAGCCGCGAGCGTCTGGGCCGTGGGAAACAGGCCCACGACGGGCGCGTCGGGGAACGACAGCGGGGTGATGGAGACGACGCCGGCTTCCTGCAAGGCGGCGACGCCCTGGCCGGCGAAGACGACGGCCATCGAGGCCAGCAGAATCGAGGTCACGGCGAAGAACGGCCCGATCGGCAGGCGCACGCTGAAACGAAAAACGAGCCAGGCCAGGCCGGTCAGCGCCACGAGGCCGGCCAGCACGCCGCCGACGAACGCCCGGCCGGTCTGCCCTCCGGCCTGGGCCCACAGGGCCTGGTAGAACAGCACGATCTCGAAGATCTCCCGATAGACGGCGAGAAACGCCACGGCGGCCATCGCCCACCAGGTGCGGCGGGACAAGGCGCCGCCGACCTGCTCCCGGATGAAGCGGGTCCAGGCCCGGGCGTAGGCCTTGTTGTGCAGCCAATAGCCGACGTACACGAGCGTCGCCGCCGCGAGCAGCGCGGTGACCCCTTCGCTGATCTCCCGGTTGGCGCCGGAGATCTCGATGGCGTAGCTGGCTCCGAGCCAGGTCACGAGGCCCAGAACGCAGGCTCCGATCCAGCCGGCGTGGACGTAGGGCAGCGCATCCCGCCGGCCTGCTTTCTTGACGAAGGCGATGACCGCGGCCAGCACCAGGATCGCTTCCAATCCCTCGCGCAGCAGGATCAGGAAGCTGGCGCTGAGCATGGCCGCGGCCGAGAGCCCGTCGCCGTCCAGCAACTGGCGGGCGCGGGCCAGATCGCTCTCGATCTCGTCGCGGCGTCGCTCGATCTCGTCCACGGCCGCTCCGCGCCGCAGGGCCGCCCGCAAACCCATCAGCCCCTGCTCGGTGTCGCGCACCAGTCGGCGGTCCAGCTGCGTCAGGCCGGCCTCGAGCGGCTCGAAGCCGTCGAGGTACGCCCGGAGCGCGAGCCGTTGCGCCTGATCGTTTCGCCCTTCGCGGTAGGCCGCGACGCTCTCGGCCAGCAGGCGACAGGTGCGTTCCAGTCCGCTCGCTCCGGGGCCCCGGCCCAGGCCCGCGACCCAGGCCGCGACGGACCAGCGCTCCTCCTCGCGCAGCTCCGCGAAGGAGGCCATGGACGTGCCGTCGATGCCGAGCGTGATCGTGCTGTAGATCCCGTACAGCGAGCGCTCGGCCATGCGCGCGCCGTCGTGGAAGTCCGACGGCGCGGGATCCAGATCCACCGCCGCCGGCCCGTCGCCGCGCCCCTGCTCGCCGTGGCAGGAAGCGCAGTTCTCCGCGTAGATGCGGCGACCGAGCGCCGTATCGGGTGGGTGTCGCGGCGCCGTGCTCACGCCGTAGGCGTCGATGATCCCCGTGCGCAGCCGGCGCGCCGCCGCGGCCACCATGGGAGGGTCCGTCCTGCTCTCGATTCGCCGCGCCAGTTCGCGGGCGGTCAGAGCGAGGGCCTCGCGCTCGGTGTTGGCCGGCAGCCGCCCGATCTCCTCGATCGCCCGGGCACTGAACTCGCGCATCTCCAGGTATTCGGCCTCGTCGATCACCTGGTTCCCGGCGACCGCAGCGGCGTAGTCGACCGCGACGTAGTCCAGGAGGTGCAAGACGATCTGCGCGTCATCCTGCGCGGATGCGGGCAGGTTCGCGCACACCACCAGCCCAAGGGCCAGCACCGGCGGCGCAGTCGGACGGCGGCTGGCGCGCAAGGTGCCGGTCACTCCTCGGGGATCCCCGCCGCGGCCTGGCAGGCGTCCAGCGCCTCGCAGCGTGCGCAGGGGTCGTCCCGCCGCGGCGCCGCCTGCCGCTTGGGCAGCGGCAGGCTGCCCGCGCGCACTCGGTCCAGGAGCGACTGCATACCCCTGACCGTCGCGGGGCTGACGGCATGCTCCATCATGCATGCGTCCACGGCTGCCGTCTCGGGCTCGACGCCGAAGATCTCGACGAGCGCGTCCCGCACGGTCTCGTATCGGCGCTGGACGCACTTCGCGACCCGCTTGCCGACCGGCGTCAGAGCCACGATGCCGTAGCGCTCATGGTCGATGAGCTGCAGCCGCTCGAGCTTCTTCAGCACGCCCGATACGGTCCCGGGGCTGACGCCCAGGCCCAAGGCCAGGTCGCGCACGTGAGCCACCTGGTGCGGACCTCGGACGTTGTACAGCGTCTTCAAGTACATCTCGTGGGTTTCGGAGATCGGCTTGGCGCGATGCACGGTGGCTCCCCTGAACGCTCGCAGCCTACTGCGGATTGTTGGATCGGTCAAACATTGTTTGGTCCATCGTAGATCGCCCGGCCCCGCCCGCAGATTGCGAAAGAGGCCGGATTTCCCTAGTCTAGTCTAGGGGGGTGGGACGCTGGGTCAGGGTCGCGCAGGCCGGCGAGCTGGGCTCGGGCTCGGGGCGCCGGGTCGTGGCCGGGAGGGCGACGATCGCGCTGTTCAACGACGGGGGGGAGTTCCTGGCCATCGACGACCGCTGCCCGCATCAGGGGGCGTCGCTCGCGGAGGGGCTGCTGCACGACGGCCGGGTGATCTGCCCCCTGCACGCCTGGGTCTTCGATCTGCGCAGCGGACGCTGCCCGCGCGAGAGTCACGAGCCGGTCGAGACCTATCCCACCCGGCGCTCGGATGGGTTCATCGAAGTCGAGGTCCCGGGCGGCGCCTGAGCGCCGCCCGAGGAGAGAACATGCAGGTCCGTCGCGTACGAAAGACCTTCGGGCACCGACTCTACCTACCCAGCATCCTCCAGGGTCTCGCGCTGACCCTGCGCCACATGTTCCGGCGCAAGGACACGCTGCAGTATCCGGACGAGCGGCGGACGTTCGGCGAGCGGTACCGCGGCGTGCCCGTGCTGGTCAAGGACCAAGACGGGCGCGAGAAGTGCGTGGCCTGCTACATGTGCCAGTTCGTCTGTCCGCCGCTGGCCATCACGATCGAGGCCGACGAGTATCCCCCGCGCCATCCACTGCATTCGATCGAGAAGTACCCCAAGCGCTTCGAGATCAACATGCTGCGCTGCATCTACTGCGGCCTGTGCGAGGAGGCCTGCCCCGAGGAGGCGATCTTCATGTCCAAGACCTACGTCGTGACCGGCCTGTCGCGCGAGCTGATGATCTTCGACAAGCAGAAGCTCTACGAGATCGGCGGGACCAGGCCGGACGCCATCCGCAAGTGGTCGCCCGAGCGCAAAGGGCCGCCGCAGCGCTCGCACGTGGACGGCGACGAGATCGCCCCGACCACGTCCGCCCTCCACGGAGCGGTGTAGCTCCGAGCCTACGGGATCTCGACCCGCATGCGCCGGCTTGTCGGATGCAGCAGGCGCGGGTCGGCCAGGTCCGTCAGGTCGAAGACGACGAAGCCTCCGCGGTCCGCGGCGACGAAGGCGATCGAGCCGTCGGCGGCGAGCCGACCCGCGGGATGACGGCCCGGCGCGCGCAGCGAGCGCAGGACGCGTGGGCCGTCGGACGCGAGCGGATCGACGACCTGCACCCCCGCGCTGCCGCAGCCCACGAGCGCCCACCGGCCCTGGGCCGCCACCGTCGAGGCCGGTCGGGGCGTGGGCACCTCCCAGGCCTGGCGCGGCGACCTCGGATCGGCCAGGTCCAAGAGGACGATTCCGCGCCGCCCCGCGGCCACGACCAGGAACTCGCCCACGAACGCCAGATCCAGGGCGCCCTCGATGCCGACCTGGGCCAGCTCCCGCGGCACGTCGGGGCGCGAGACCTCGAACAGCCGGACTCCGGCCGACTCCTCCGCCGTCGCGAGAAGATTCTCCCGTAGCGCCAGCGCCCGAACTTCATCCCGCGTTCCGATGCGAGCGGTCATGCGCAGCCGATCGGGCAGCGACAGGTCGACGACGCCGAGACCTTCTTGGCTCGCGGCGAGGAACAGACGGTCTCGCCCGAGGGCGACGGCCCGCACGCTGCCGTCGACATCGAAGCGCTGCACGAGTCGGGGCGCGGCCGGCTCGCTCAGGTCGACGCGGAACAGCCCCTGGGAACCGCCGGCCAGCCAGGCCCGGGCACCGTCGAGCACGACGCCGACGATCGTGGCGTCCAGTCTCAGACGGCCCAGCTCGCGGGGCCGGGCCGGGTCTCCGGAGTCGAGCGTGACGATCCCGCCGGACTGACCCAGCACGAGGAGCCCGTCCTGCACGGCGACGGCGTGACAGGCAGCCGGCAGCGGATGCTCCTCGACCGGCGCGGCGTTCGCGGACGGCGCCGCCACACCGAGCGCGGCAGCCAGGCAAGCCCGGGCCGCGAGCCTGGCCGGCCCCCTCATCGCACCACGAAGTTGACCAGCCGGTCCGGCACGACGACGGTCTTCACCAGCTCCTTGCCGGCCAGGTGCGAGGCCACCACGCCCCGAGCCAGTGCCTCGAGCTCCTCGTTCGTGGCGCCGCGCGGCGCGCGCGCACGCCCCCGCACCTTGCCCAGGACCTGCACGACCAGCTCGAACTCGTCCTCCTCGACGTACCGCGCGTCCACGGCCGGCCAGCTCTCGAACGCCAGGCTGGCCGGGTGGCCCAGCCGCCTCCACAGTTCCTCGCCGACGTGCGGAGCGAAGGGAGCGAGCGCGAGCACGAAGCGCTCTGCCTGATCGCGCACGAGCGCCCCGGGTCGCTTCAGGGCCTCGTTCACGAAGGTCATCATCGCCGCGATGGCCGTGTTGAAGCTGAAGTCCTCGAACGACTCGTCCACGCGCCGCAGCATGCGGTTGAGCGCTCGCTCGAGCTCCGAGGTGGCGGATCCCCGCTGCTCCGGCGAGACGCCGGCCGACAGCTCGGGCCGGATCGCATCCCCCCCGGAGGGGTCCACGAACAGGCGCCACGCGCGGTCGAGAAAGCGCCGGCAGCCCGAGATGCCGTGCGGGTCCCAGGTGCGCCCGTCGGCCAGCGGGGCCATGAACATCTCGTACAGGCGGAAGGCGTCGGCTCCGTACTCGGCGATGACGTCGTCCGGATTGACGACGTTGCGCAGCGACTTGGACATGCCGGCGATGATCTGGTTCACGCGCTTGCCCGTCGCGGCGTGAACCCAGCCGTCGTCTCGGGGCTCCACCTGGTCGGCCGGAATCCGCCGCCCCGTGGAGTCCTCGTAGGCCGGGGCGGTCAGGATGCCCTGGTTGAACAGCTTGCGGAACGGCTCGGCCGTCGAAACGAGGCCGATGTCGAAGAAGGCCTTGTGCCAGAAGCGCGCGTAGAGCAGGTGCAGCACCGCATGGGAGGCCCCGCCGACGTAGAGGTCGACGGGTCCCCAGTACCTTTCGGCTTCCGCTCCGAACGCGGCCGAGGTGTTGCGCGGGTCCATGAACCGCAACCAGTACCAGCACGAGCCGGCCCAGCCGGGCATCGTGTCGGTGTCGCGCCGCGCGGAGCGGCCGCTCCGCGGATCGACGGTGCGCACCCAGTCTGCGGCCCGCGCCAGGGGCGGGGAGCCGTCGGCGGCCGGCGCGAAGTCGGTCATCCGTGGCAGCTCCACCGGCAGGTCCGCGTCGCGGACCGGCTGGACCGTGCCGTCCTCCAGGTGAATCAGCGGAAAGGGCTCGCCCCAGTAGCGCTGCCGGCTGAACAACCAGTCGCGCAGCTTGTAGGTCGTTCGTGCTCGCCCGGCGCCGCGGCTTTCGAGCAGGCGGATCGTCTCGGCCACGGCCTGGCGGCTGGGCAGGCCATCGAGGGGCCCCGAGTTGATGGCGATCCCGTCGCCCGAGAAGCAAGCGCCCTCGGCCAACCCCGGCGTTCCCGCGGGGGGGCGGACCACCTCGAGGATCGGCAGGCCCTGGCCGCGCGCGAACTCGAAGTCTCGCTCGTCGTGACCGGGCACGCCCATGATCGCGCCGGTGCCGTAACTCGCCAGCACGTAGTCCGCGACGAAGATCGGCAGGCGAGCGCGCGGGTCTCCGGGCTCGAGCAACGGGTTCAGCGCGAATCCCCCGGTGGCGACTCCCGTCTTCTCCTTGGCCAGATCCGTTCGCTCGAGGTCGGTCTTGGTGGAGGACTGCGCGACGTAGCTTTCGACCACGGCCCGGCAGCCGCGGCTCGTGATTCGCGGGAGCAGGCGGTGCTCGGGAGCGACGACCATGAACGTCGCGCCCCACAACGTGTCCGGCCGCGTCGTGAACACGGTCAGCTTCTCGCCCGGCGCCCCCTCGACGCCGAAGTCGATTTCCGCTCCATCGGAGCGGCCGATCCACTCGCGCTGCATGGCCTTGATCGATTCGGGCCAGTCCAGCGTGTCGAGGTCGGCGAGCAGGCGCTCAGCATAGGCCGTGATCCTGAACATCCATTGTCGCAGCGGCCGGCGCTGGCAGGGGTGGTTCCGGCGCTCGCAGCGACCGCCGATGACCTCCTCGTTGGCCAGCACGGACTTGCAATCGGGACACCACCAGACCGGGACGTCGGCCGGGTAGACCAACCCGCGCTCGTAGAGCCGCGCGAACAGCCATTGGGTCCAGCGGTAGTACTCGGGGTGGCTCGTGTTGATCTCGCGCTCCCAGTCGAAGGACAGGCCGATCAACCGCAGCTGCCGCTTGAAGTTGTCGATATTCGCCGCGGTGGTCTCCGCGGGGTGCCTTCCGGTCTCGATCGCGTGCTGCTCGGCGGGCAGACCGAAGGCGTCCCAGCCCATCGGATGCAGCACGTTGCACCCTTCCATGCGCTTGCGCCGGGCGACGATGTCGCTGCCGATGTAGCCGATCGGGTGACCGACGTGCAGCCCCGAGCCCGAAGGATAGGGGAACATGTCCAGGACGTAGTACTTGGGCTGGCGCGCGTCGAACCCGGGGTCGCACGGGTTCCGAGCGTGGAATGTGCGGTGTTCGTGCCAGTGCGCCTGCCAGCGCGGCTCGATTTCGTGCGGTCGATAGTCTTGGGACACGGAGAACTTCCCCCAAGCCGAGCGCCCAGGGTAGGAACCCGACCGCTCCCCGTCAACCGCCGCGCGTCAGGAGCGAGGTAGTCCGGCGAGGATCTCTCGCGCCGGCCCGACCAGCCGCGGGTCCGCGTTCTTCTGGGCCAGGAAGCGCTCGAGCGCCGCGCGCGCGGCGGGGGAGTCCCCCTGGGCCAGACGAATCTGCGCCTCGAGGTAGCGTCCGGCGGGATAGTCGGGGTGGGCAGAAAGCAGCCGAGCCACGCCGGCCGCGGCCTCGGCCAACAACCCCAAGCGCAGGCAGACTTTCGCGTCGTTGAACAGCGCGCCCGCGTGCGCCGGCTGGGCGGCGAGCGCCCGTGCGTAGGACTGGCGCGCTTCCGCGAACTGCCCCTGCTTCTCGCTCAGGATCCCCAGCCGGTTCCAGGAATCGGAACGCTCGGGGTCGATCTCGACCGCGCGCCGCAGCGCGGCTCGCGCGCCCGCCCCGTCTCCCGCGGCGCCCAACGCCGCTCCGAGAGCGTCGTGCAGCGAGGCGCTGTCGAGGCCGAGGCGCGCGGCTTCGCGATAGCTCGAAATCGCCCCCTCGAGATCGCCGCTCGAGAACAGCAGCTGGCCCAGCGCCTGGTGGTCCTGGGAGCCCCGCGGGTGGAGCGCGATGGCCGCCCGGTAGGCCGCGGCAGCCTCGGCCAGGCGGCCCGCCAGCTGCAGTGCGTTGCCCAGATTGCGCTGCGTCTGGTAGCTCCGCGGCGCGAGGCGACTGGCGACGAGCAGCCGCTGCAGCCCCTCGTCGCAGCGTTTCGCGTTGCAGAGCAGCGTGCCGCTCAGCTCGAGCGCGGTCGGGTTCTCGGGATCGACATCGAGCGCCTTCTGCGTGAGTTCGAGTGCATGGGGGAAGGCGCCGCCGGCGATGAGCGTCTGCACGTCGAGCAAGAGATTGTGCACCTGCACCATCTGCCCGGGATTGGGCAGCTTTGCGCCGTCCGTCAGGGGCGCGGTGCCGCCGGAGACGTAGCCCAGGGCCGCCAGACGCCCGCGCGCCGCAGGATCGAGCCGTTGCTCGGCTTCCGGCCTGTCGGCCGGCCATGTCGCTTCGAGCGCCGCGAGCGCCTCGACGAAACGGCCGACGCGGTCCAGCCCCCCGAGCGCGATGTTTCGCGATTCACCCGGATCCTGGTCGAGATCGTAGAGTTCGAGCTGCGGGGCGCGGATGAACTTGTAGCGCTCGTCGCGCAGCGCGCGCAGGGGCGCCCAGCCGTAAGCGCGCAGCGGGAGCTCCGCCTCGGTATAGACCGGCGGGCGGGGCGGCATCCTCTCGCCTCGCGCCGCGGCCGCGAAGCTCAGCCCTTCGGCGCCGGGCAGAGGCGGTTGGCCCAGGAGTTCGAGCAGAGTCGGGGCCAGATCGACGCCGGAGACCAGCCGGTCGGAACGGGTGCCGGCCGGCACCGTTTCCGGCATGCGCAGCAGCAGCGGCACGCGTTGGGTGGCCTCGTAGATCAGGAGTCCGTGCGTGTTCTCGCCATGCTCGCCCAGGCTCTCCCCGTGGTCGGCCGTCACCGCCACGAGCGTCCGGTCGAGCCGGCCGCCCGAGCGCAGCGCGTCGAGCACCCGCCCCAGCTCGGCATCGACGTAGGCGATCTCTCCCTCGTAAGGGTTGGCGGAGAAACGGCCGGCATAGGGCGGCGGCGGCTCGTACTCGCCGTGCGGGTCGTAGTAGTGGAGCCACAGGAAAAACGGCTCCGCCAGGCGCCCGTCGAGCAGTTCGATCGCGGCGCGAGTGACCTCGCCCGCGGTGCGTTCGACGATCTCTTCGTGACGCAGCTCGATTCCTCCGGGGCCGAGGTCGCGCTGCACCGGTGGCTCGTCGTACACGGGGAAGCCCTGCGCGATGCCGAAGTCGGCTGACAGCACATAGGCCCCCACGATCGCGGCCGTCGCGTAGCCCCGGGCTCCGAGGTGCTCCGCCAGCGTCGTATCGCCTTCGGGAAGCCGGAAGTCTCCGTTCATCCGAACGCCGTGTCGGGGAGGGTACTGGCCGGTCAACAGCGACACGTGCGAGGGCAAGGTGACCGGCGCGACCGCGATCGCCTGCTCGAACAGCGCGCCATCGGCCGCCAGGCCATCGAGGTTCGGCGTGGCGGCGCCCTCGCGGCCATAGCAGCCGAGCCGGTCGGCCCGCGTCGTGTCGAGCGTGACCAGCAGCAAGTTGGGACGCTGCGTGTCCGGCGCGCAGCCGAGGCAGTGGGCGGCCACCACGACCCCCAGCGCAGTTCGCAACGCGCGCGACCGCTCGTCTCGGCGCACGATCCCTCCTGGAGACGGCCCGGGACGGCAAGATACCACCCGGGGCAACGAATCGCAGCCGGTTGCCGCCGCTGGAAACCACTCGCCTCATCGAGCACTTCGGCGACCTGTGGGATGGTACGATGCCGGCTTGCGGGAACTCTACGTGGACTCGTGCTGGTTCAAGCTCTGCGGCGCCGCGGGGGCGATCGCCGCCGTGGCTTCGACGTGCGTGGCGCCCGGCAGCGCGCCGCCCCCGGCCGTCGCTCCGTGGGAGCACGTGCATCGCTGGCTCCGCGAAGCGCGAGATCGGATGGCCCACGACCTGGAGACGGCCCACGCGGCGCTGCTGGCCCGGGCCGTGGCCGCGGAGGAGGCGGAACTCGTCCGGCGATTGCGGCCCGAGCCTCCGCGCGTGCGATCGCGCGGCTACGGCATCCTGCCGGAGATCGTCGAGGATACCCCGGCCCGCGCGGTCGAGAGCGGGCAGCGGGTCTATTCGCTGGAGACGCTCGGCCCGGACTACGCTCCGGATCTTCGCGATGCGGCGGTGCTGGCGGCCCGCGTGGCGTCGGAGGCCGGCCTGCCGCTCGCGCCCTGGGTCGCCGAGCTGGAGCGGTTGCGGGAGCGGCTGGCCGATTTCGAGGACCATCTGGACTATCACGCGGCGTGGCAGGTCGCCGTGGTCGGGCACCGCGATTGGTTTCAGCAGCGCAACCGTCTCGCCGATCGCGTGCAGCAGCTGTTCGACCTGGAGCGGCAGAGCAAGCCACCCGCAGAGGTCGGCGCCGTCCGCCGCGACCTACTGGCCGTGATCGCTCCGTTTCGACCGACGGAGGGGTTGCGGGTCGAACGGCGCGCGCGGGGCGTGCGCGTGCTGGCCATCGACGTCTGGACCGACGTCGTCGATCCTCCTTTCCTCGAGACCGTCCGGCGCGCCGTGGAGCGGGCCTACAGCGATTCGGCCGCGGCAGGCGTCCGGCGCCTTGCGCTCGAACTGCATTTCAGGCGGATCGGGGCGGGGGAGCTCTACGGGGGCCGCCCTCCGCGGCCCGGCGACACGATCGACCTCGACGATCACTTGTCGCGTTTCCCCGCCGGCACGCTGGTCATGACCACCGGCGCGGCCAGCACGCACGCCATGACGGGTCGCGCCGTGCTGCTGGGGCCGGGTCCCGTCCAGCCGCGGACGCTGGCTCACGAGTTCGGCCACCTGCTGGGTTTCGACGACGCTTATCTGCGCTCCTACCGCGGCGATCCAGGGGGTGCGTTCGGCGCGGAGCTGATCGAGTGGATCGGTCTGAGTGACGACCTGATGGGCAACCCGCAGGGCGGGGTCGTTGGCCTCGAGATGATCGACAAGCTACTCGAGGCCTACGGCGACGGTTCTTCGGCGGCGGCGGACGTCGAGTAACGCTGGCGCACCCACGCCAGGTTGCGGCGGGCATGCTCCTGGTCGGGCTCGATTTCGAGGGCGCGCTCGAAGCTGGCCAGGGCCAGATCGCGGCAGCCGGCGCTGGCGAGGGCCCAGCCCAGGTTGTTCCACGACGTCGCCGAGCGGGGTTCCAGCGCGAGCGCGCTCCGATAGACGATGCTGGCCGCCAGCCAGTCCCGCCGCTGGAGGCGCTCCAGCCCGGCGGCGGCCAGCCCCGCGGCCGAGGAGTCGGCGATCGGGTAGGGAGCCTTTCCGGAGGCCAACGCCCTGGCGAACCCGTCGCCCGGCGAGATCCGCAACACGCGGCTCGACTGGAGTTCGAGCGCCTCCCGGTCCCCCATCGCCGCGTGAATCTCGAGCAGCAGTCGGTTGGTCTCGCTGTCGCCCGGGCTGAGAGCGATGGCCCGCTCGAGGTGGGGGATCGCGGCCGGAGTGCGTCCGTTCTCGGTCAGCCACTTGGCATAGTAGTAGTGTCCGGCGGCGTAGTCCGGAGTCAGCCGCAGCGCGCGCCGGAAGTGGCGCTCCGCGGTCTTCGGATCTCCCAGCGCCGACTTGACGATCCCCAGGTTGATCTCGAGGATGGAATAGTCGGGCAGCATCGGCTGGGCGCGCTCGAAGTACGTCAGGGCCTGCTGCGTGCGTCCCGCCCTCATCTGGGTCAGTCCGTAGTTCATCAGGCCGCGGCCGTTCTGCGGGCTCTTGACCGTCACGTCCTCCCATAAGGTCTCTTCGGTGCGCCAGACCGCGTTGCGGGAATGGGTACCCACGCCGTGGGCCGCGATCACGCCGAGCGCGAGCGCGGCCCCGATGGGGGCCGCGGCTCGGGGCCCGGCGAGGCGCCGCAGGGCTCGGGGCACGCCCCAGCCGGCCGCCGCCGCCAGCCCGACGTAAGGGAAGAAGATGTGGTGCTCGCTGTAGACCTCGGACAACGGGATGATGCTCGACGTAGGCAGGAGCGCGACCGCGAACCAGGCCAGGCCGAAGGCCAGCGGACGCATGCGTGGCGCACGCGACAGCAGCACGATCGCTCCGACGAGCGCCAGCACGAAGGCGGATCCCACGATGAACCGTGGATCGCTCCAGCTCTTGACCCACGACCAGTCCGGATCCGCAGTCAATTGCCGCGGCGCCAGGAACAGCCGCGCGTAGTGCAGCCAGACGAAGGGCTGCGTGTGCGCGTAGGTCCAGCGATCGACGTGGGAATACTCCAGCGTCTCCGGCTCCATCGAGCGCAGGAAGACGTAGAGCGAGCCGCAGGCGACGAACGCCGGGGCCGTCCGGAGCAGGGCGCCGGCCAGGCGGCCGGCGGCGCGCTTCCCCGCCTGCCGCTCCTCGTGGAGCAGGACGAACACGAGCAGCAGCGGCGCGAACATCACGGTCAAGGGCTTGGCCAGCCCGGCCAGCAGCACCGGAACCAGATAGAGCAGCGTCCGCCGACCGCGGGGCCAGATCGAATAGGTGACGAACGAGGCGACGACCCCCAGCGTGGCCAGCAGGCTCGAGCGGGAGGAGATGTAGTTGACGGTCTCGGTATTCGCGGTGTGAATGCAGAAGAGCGTCGCCGCGGCCAGCGCGCTCCAGCGGTTCCAGGGGCTGGGCTCGGCGGCGTCGTACCACAGGCCGAAGCAGAGGACGAGTAACGCGCCCAGGACGAGCAGCAGACCGAACTGGGTGCGGTGGAACTGCCGGGGCTCGAGCCCTCCGCCGATCCGGTAGTCCAGGGCGAAGCTGAGCGTGAGCAGCGGCCGGTAGGTCGCGTTCTGCGGATGGGAGGTGAAGGTCAGGGGGTCGGTGAAGTACCGGCCCACGTCGTGCAGGCTGCGGATCGACAGGTTGTTGAGGATGACGTGGCTGTCGTCGAAATGGAAGTCGTTGTCGAAGTGGTTCGAATAGGCGGCGAGCAGCGCCGCCAGGGCCAGCAGGCAGCCCGCGACGAAGGTCCATTCACGCCGCCATGCGGGCGCCTTGTCCGCGATGGGCCGAAGCGGGCCCACTACGACCTGCGAATCTGCGAGATCTGCTCCGCCAGCAGTCCTAGGAAGAAGAACACGACACCCGTGACGATGGCCAGCATGGCGCCGACGCTGACGCCATGCCCGCGCAGCACGATCGGCAGGCCCCACAGCATGCCGAGCGCGACGCTGGCCAGCGCGACGGGTAGGAAGATGCGCATGGGGTTGAACAAGACCACGATGTTCAGCACTTCCTTGACGGTGTCGAAGGCCGTCGCCGTCGTGATCGAACTCGAGCCCGCCAGCCGGGGCCTGATGCGGATGTCCCGCTCGCAGACGCGGTGCCGCCGGCTGATGAAGACCAGGGTAATCACGTCGCTGAACGCCATGGAGTCCGGACACAGGTGCAGGTAGCTCTTGGCCAGCACGGCGTCGTAGACCTTGAGGCCCGAGTTGATATCGTAGATCTCCAGATCGAGCAGCCGGTTGGCGACGAAACGGATGGCGGCCTTGCCCAGGGCGCGGTACCAGCCCGACACGCTCGCGCCCCGGCGGCAGCCGACGACCATGTCGGCGTCGCGGGCGCGCAGGTCGGCGACCAGGACCTCGAGATCCTCGGGGAAGTGCTGGCCATCGGCGTCGACGGTGAGTACATAGGGCGTGTCCGCCGCGGCGATCCCGCTCTTGAGGGCGCCGCCGTAGCCGCGGTTCACCTTGTGCCGGACAACCCGCAGCCGTGCGTGCGCGGCGAAGTCCTGCAGCACGAGTGCGGTGCCATCGACCGAGCCATCGTCGACCACGATGAGCTGCCAGCCGTTCCGTTCGCAGCAGTCGAGCAACTGTGGCAGGAAAACCGGCAGCGAGGCCTCTTCATTATAAGCCGGGACGACGACGGTGAGGCTGGTGCGCAGCATGGCACTACATCTAGCACAGGGCTCGGTTGAAGAATAGGGCGGCCTGTCTCCGTGGGGCAAACGAGGCGCAGGGCCCGGCAGCCCCGTCGCCATGGCGCGGAGGTCCCAAGGGGCCGAGCCGGTCATGTCACGGCGAGGGGGGAGAGGCTTCGCGGAGGTGCTCGATGACGGCGTCTTGCTCAACCTAGGACATCGGGTTGGCCGGACGACGGTCGTGCGGCACCCTGATCTGGTTCCTCATCCCCCGCCTCCTCCCTCACCCAAAAATAGGGACATTCCGCCTTGTTTTTAGTTCTCTTGCCGCTGTTGCTCGTACGGGAAGCCGACCAAGGAATTGGCCGATCGGCCACCTCCACGTATGTTCCTCTCGCCCACTCGGCACGAACGCCAGAGTTCGAGAGGGGCGACGATGCGCCACACGACCTCGATGGTCGCGATCGGGATCGCGATCTCCGTCCCGCCCGCGCACGCCGAGTTCTTCGCCATGCGTGCGGAGACCTTCAAGCTCTGCTCGGTGAGCGCGCTGTGCGCCGAGGAGCAGACCTGCTTCCTGCAGTTCATCGGCGATCCGTGCAACGTCGCTTGCACGAGCATCCCGCTCTGTCAGGAAACCTCCGTGACGAACAACGTCGCGAGCTTCGTCGGCTCTTCGGGCCACGTCGAGGGAGACCAGGAGATCCTGCAGGTGCTGGTGGCGGCCGATGTCGAAATCGACGTGAACGGGGTGACGCTGGAGATCGAAACCTACATCGATGAGTTCGAGGGTGGGCCCGCCGAGGTCGCCGTCTTCCGGTTCGCGGGCGATCCGGAAGCGTTCCTCGGCCTTCAGGTGCGGAGCGTCACCGAGCTCGTCGACCTCGGACTGCTCGAGCCCGGCGACGTCCTGTGGGTCGAGGATGCCTTCCCGACGGGCCCCCACGTCGAGAGCGTCCAGGTGGACGCCGCCGGCATCCCGCCCGACGAGATCGTGGTCTTCATGGCCGGCGACTCGCCCGTCGGGCCGGACTGCAGCGCGGCGGCCTGCGACGCGGCGGTGCCCGCGTCGTCCGCGGCGGGCGCATGGGCCCTGGTCCTGCTGCTGGCGGTGCTCGGAGCATGGATCGCGAGGAGACCGCGCCGCGGCCGGGCGTGATCGCCGCGCGGATGGGTTTCACCCGCCTCACGGGCAGGCCCCGGAGCCAGGGGCGCGATCCGAAGGATTTCGATCATCCGCCACAACGTTGCAATCAATACCTGGAGCGCGCAACCGATCAGGGCGCGCGCGCGAGCGCCTCGCGCGCGCGCCTCAGGTTCTCGCGCGCCCTGGCGTGGTCGGGCTCCAGGCGCAGGGCCGCTTCGAGATGGGCCACGGATTCCCGCAGCCGGCCCTGGCCGGCGAGGGCGGCGGCGAGATTGTTGTGGGCGTCGGCGCGGCCCGGGCGGAGTCTCAGCGTCTCCTCGAAGTGGGGGATCGCCGCGGACAGCTCGCCGCCCTCGGCCAGCGCGACGCCGAGGTTGTAGTGCGCCAGCGCCATGTCGGCGACGCTCGGGTCGAGCCCCTCGGCCCGGCGGTAGTGGGCCTCGGCGCGCTCGACCTGCCCCAGCTTCAGCAGGACGCTGCCCAGCGTGAAGTGCGCGTCGGCCCTACCCCGGCCGCAGCTCCAGGCCGGCCTCGAACCGGGCGCGGGCCTCCTCCCACCGCCCCTGGTTGGCCAGCACCATGCCCTGGTTGTAGAGGTACGTCGGAGTGTGCTCCGAGGCGACGGGGAGCGCGCGGCGGGCGCGCACGATCTCGGAGAACAGCCGCAGGTCGTCCTGGCGATGCGCCGAGGAGGCCGCGGCCGGCAGGCCCGCGCCGCGCAGCGCCTGCCAGACGGCGAACGCGATCTCCTCGTGCCCCTCGCGCGTCGGGTGGACGTAGTCCTCGATCCACTCGAACCCGACGATCCCGTGGGGCGAGAGGCGCGCGAAGCGCTCCTCGATGTCCACGAGGAGCGCGCCCTCGCGCGCCGCGACGGCGCGGATCGCGCGGTTGATCCCCTCCGTCGCCCGCGACGGATCGAGGTCGAACTCCAGCGCGCGCAGGTAGGCGCGCCGCGCCTCGTCCGGGCGCTCCAGCCCCTCGTACGCCCGGCCCAGCAGGAACCAGCTCGGGCCGTCCCGCGGAGCGATCGCGACCGCGGCCTCGAGCCGCGCGGCGGCCGCGGCGGGTGCGTCGGCGTCGAGCGCGGCCGCCGCGGCCGCCACGTGCGCCTCCCACTCGCGGCGCGCCCCCTCGGGCAGGAGCGGCCAGCTCGGCGCCCGCTGCGGCTTCCAGTCGCGCAGGTTGGGCGCCACGGTGCACAGGACGACGCGGACGCCACGGGCGGCGGCCATGCGGGCGATCGCGCCCAGGTTCTCGGCGAAGAACGCCTCCAGCTCCGCCCGCTCCACGGGATCGAGCGGCTCGGCGAAGTCGCGCTGCACGCGGATCCCGGGCAGGTCGCCGGCCGCGGCGCCCGGCGGCCCGCGGCGGGGCCGCGCGAGCAGGGCGTGCAGCGCGCCGTGGACGCGCGAGCGGTGCAGCAGGTGCTGGAGCCGTCCCAGCGTCTCCGCCCGCGCGCGCAGCGAGCGGTGGAAGCGCTTCTCGACGAACTCGTTGTGCCCGCCGTAGACGACGAGCAGGTCGGGGTCGTAGCGCAGCAGCTCGCGGACCAGGATGCGCAGGCGGTGCGACGCGTACGAGATGCCGGCGGCGTTGACGGCCTCGATCGCCAGCTCGGGATGCGCGGCCCGCAGCAGGTCCCCGAGGATCGCACAGAACGCGGCCTCCGCGCCCCACGGGAACCCGTAGGCGCTCGACCCGCCGACGCAGAAGACCCGGAGGCCGTTCGCCGGCTTCTCGGCCAGGAACGTCTGCGTGTTGAAGGTCTCGGCGTTGGCCGGCCGGTCCGAGGTGTAGACGTCGCCGCGCCTCTCGAACACGGAGACCAGGCCGGAGAAGCCGCGGAACGGGTCCTCGCGCTCGAGGACCGCCGGCACGCCGGCGAGGTACAGGGCCAGCTCGGCGAGGCCGAAGAAGAGGACGAGTGCCGGCGCGGAGAAGGCCAGCTTCTTCCATGCGGGCAGCTCGGGCTGGGGCGGGCGCGCCACGCGCCCCGAGCCTACCAGCCTTTCGAGCGGCGAGCGTGCTCCTGGGACGCGCCGAGCCCGCCGGTTCCGGCGGAGCCCCTCGCCGGCACCGAAGGCGAATGGCGGCGCCTTCGGGCTCTCGCCGATGAGCCGAAGCGAGCAGCCTGCGGGGCGTCTCCGCGCCCGGCACGCCGAGACGTCAAGGCCCTGCACCTCTCTCGCGGCCAGGAGGCGTGGGGGCACGTCGTGGCGCGGCTGCTGCGGGAGCTTCCCCGGGCCGCCAGCGAAGCGCTGGTGGAGCAGGGCAAGGGTCCCGGTCAGGCTGCTCGAGGCGTCCAGCGCGTGGCCTGATGAGCCTCCTCGAGCACTGCCCGGCCCATGCACGGGCGGAGCTGAGGCGGGACTACCGCGGGATCGTCGACGCCAAGGACGGTCTGGCCGCGCGCAAGGCCTACGCGGCGTTCATGACGAAGTGGTCGACGTTGTGCCCTGCGGTGGCGCGCTCGCTGGAGGAAACCGGGGAGGAACTGCTGACATTCTACTTTCCCCAAGGCGCTGTGGCGCTCGCTGCGCACGACCAACCCGTTGGAGAACCTCAACCGGGAGTTCCACCGGCGCATCGCGACGGTCTATCGACGCTCAGGCTTGACACGAGGTGATCGAACAAGGTACACAAACTCAACAGAGGCTACGCCAGAACTTTTCCACGGGACTCGGGAGTGCGCTGGGAGAACTGAAGATGTCCTGCGGGTGGAAGTCCCGTCCGGACAAAGCCGTAGCGGGCAGGCCGGAACCGAGTCTTGCGGGCGTCGCGGCAACGCGGGGTCCGAAGTGTAGACAGGGTGCGCGTGGGATGCGGGAGTCAGCACCGAAAGGTTGAAGGTCGTGGAGGCCGAGTGGGTTCCCGTCCACGAAGGCAGCACGGGCGTCGTCGCCAAGCGAGACGGCGTTGCTCCACCGTGGTCGCCGAACTCTTTGGCACGGCCGACCTCCACGGATCGCGGGGCGCACGGGAATGCTGGCACGCCCTCGGCTTTCGCCGCATATGTAGGGACGGGCCGTGGCTGCCGGGGGAGCCGCCTTGGGGCGATCCGCGACCCCGTGCCCCGGCCGGGCGGCCCGGTTCAAGGGGCAAGTCCGCGATTCCGAGTCCTGGTTCTCGCGTTCACGACGAGGGGGCGCACGCAGAAACCACCGCTCGTCCAATTCCGCACCGAGGGGGTGCTGCGATGGGAGTTCGCGGAGTCTACAGCAGACGTTCGAGTTGGATCTTCGCCGTCCTTTTCGCCGGCTCGCTGGCGTTCGCCGCGGAGGAGGGCAAGCGGGCGCCCGACCTCCCCGCCGGCTGGCTCGACCAGGTCGAGCGGCAGATCCGCGCGAGCGAGTACCACTTCTCGCTGCGGGAGGACGGCGCGTGGTCGGCGCCCAACCGCGCGCACGGCCTGCGCGTCAAGGTTGCCAGCACGGGGATCGTGCTGACCTCGCGGGCGCGCGAGGGCGACGAGGGCGACGGCGGCTGGACGCTGGGGCTCGCGCTCGCGCGCTGGGGCCGCAGCGGCGCAATGCATCCCGTCGAGGAGGCCCGTTGCTCCGCGCAGGACAACCGGACGGAGCTTGCGAGAGACACGCTCACCGAGTGGTACGTCAACAGCGACGCCGGGCTCAAGCAGGGCTTCACGATCGACTCCGCTCCTGAAGCGGGGCCGCGCCGCGGCCCGCTCGTCCTCGAGATGGAGTTCACGAGCGACCTCGGCGTCTTCCCCAGCGAGGACGGGCAGGCCGTGATCTTCAAGACGGGCCAAGGTGAGCCCGTGCTGCGCTATGCCGGGCTGCAGGTGACGGATTCCACGGGAGCCGAGGTGCCGGCGCGCATCGCGTTCGTGGCCGGCCGTCTGCAGATCCGCATCGACGACGACGACGCCGTCTATCCGCTCGAGGTCGACCCGCTGATGACGAGTCCGGCGTGGACGGCCGAGAGCAACCAGGTGAGCGCCAACTTCGGCCGCTCCGTCGCGACGGCGGGTGACGTCAACGGCGACGGCTACTCGGACGTCGTCGTCGGCGCCTGGCTCTACGACAATGTCGAGAACGACGAGGGGCGGGCATTCCTCTACCTCGGCTCTGCCGCAGGCCTGGCCGCCTCCCCGGCCTGGACGGCCGAGAGCAACCAGGAGTTCGCCTTCTTCGGCATCTCCGTCGCGACGGCGGGCGACGTCAACGGCGACGGCTACTCGGACGTCGTCGTCGGAGCCCTATACTACGCCAACGTCGAGAGAGGCGAGGGGCGGGCCTTCCTCTACCTCGGCTCCGGCTCGGGCCTGGCCGCCTCCCCGGCCTGGACCGCCGAGAGCAACCAGGCGAGCGCCTTCTTCGGCTACTCCGTCGCGACGGCGGGCGACGTCAACGGCGACGGCTACTCGGACGTGGTCGTCGGCGCCTGGCTCTACGACAACGGCGAGAGCGACGAGGGGCGGGCCTTCCTCTACCTCGGCTCCGCCGCAGGCCTGGCCGCCTCTCCGGCCTGGACTGCCGAGAGCAACCAGGCGAACGCCTACTTCGGCTACTCCGTCGCGACGGCGGGGGACGTCAACGGCGACGGCTACTCGGACGTCGTCGTCGGCGCCTGGCTCTACGACAACGTCGAGGGCGACGAGGGGCGGGCCTTCCTCTACCTCGGCTCCGGCTCGGGCCTGGCCGCCTCCCCGGCCTGGACCGCCGAGAGCAACCAGGCGAACGCCTACTTCGGCATCTCCGTCGCGACGGCGGGCGACGTCAACGGCGACGGCTACGCGGACGTCGTCGTCGGAGCCGACTCCTACGAC